>CEQG01064082.1_pt1 | contig 74231 bp, 60 predicted proteins | sample 350301 | NCBI WGS metagenome assembly CEQG01 (sample SAMEA2621242, study PRJEB7988) | marine metagenome | isolation source: saline water (ENVO:00002010), including | reverse complement strand
CGCTGTTTTACATGTGGATACCCGCCATTGGTTTTCCGCCCGAAATGCTGCTGGTATGTTTGGGTATAGAGTCATTATGGCAGTTTCAGTTGCACTCTGTTTACGTGCCTAAGCTGGGTTTCGTAGAGAAGATATTCAACACACATCGCATGCACCAGGTGCACCACTCTAAAAACCTGGAATATATGGACAAGAACCACGGCGGTTTTCTGAACATTTTCGACAAAATGTTCGGCACATGGAAAGATTATGATGATGATGTGCATATAGAATTCGGCGTAACCACGCCGCCGGGTTCGCATAACCCCTATGTAGTTTTAACCCATGAGTACGCCAACATTTGGCGCGATATGAAAAAATCTAAAAAATGGAAGCATAAGTTCATGTATGTGTTCGGCCCGCCGGGCTGGAGCCATGACGGCAGTACTAAAACCGTAAAGCAAATGCGCGAAGAAATAGCCTTCCTGAACAAACAGGCAGAAAGCGTAAAAGCCAAACCCGAAGGCGTTAAGGTTGTAAAAAAGCCTGAAACTGTTGCGGGTACTGTATAGCCACAAACTATTATAAAATAAAAGAGCTGCCAATCGGCAGCTCTTTCAGGTATTAAAACTTATCTACTGAAACATAATTTTAGAAGTACCATAATTTGTTTTTGTACCCGTAATGTTAAAGAACATTAGTCCGGCAGGCACATCAAAGTTAAACTGAAGCTCGTTCCTGCCTTCTTCAAGGTTAACAGGCGCGGTATAAATAACTTTACCTGTAATGTCGTGCAGGGTTACAGTTGCGCTATCTGCAATATCACTGTACAGCAGGCAGTTTACCGTTCCGCGAGATGGGTTAGGGTACACCATGAATTCATTCTGCATAGTATTAAGAAGCTCTTCGTAACCCTGTGGCGCCGACTTGGTAAACTTAACATTTTCAATGGTAAGGTCAAGGTCGGTAGTGCCTGCCTTTACCGGTAAGAACGTAAAGGTTAGCATAGAAAGATCGTCTGCTGTAATTTTCTGGTTTGTTTTCGTAGAAGTAAAGAAATCAAAAGGTACATAATAAGTCTGTTCTTCTTCACCCACATTTATAATAGCCCTGTACTGGTGCTTCCATTCCTCTACAGATGCCTTTACAAGGCCAAGCTCAAGCAGGCCGCTGCCTTTTGCCTTAAACGACAGGTAGCCGTACTCGGTATAATCGGCAGGCAGGTTGCCCGGCAGTAATGATTTATAAAGTGTAAGGTAATCATACTCGCTGTGTGCTTTTAACTGCACATTTCTGTGTATGGCAAGCTCTTCTTCATTATAAACCCTCTCAAAATCATTATAAACAAAATAGCTGTTTATGGTAGTGTAGGCAGCATCATAATCAAGCCCCCAGTTACCGTCAGCGTGATAGAAAGCATCCTGTATGGCGCCGTTAACTTTTATAAGGCCGTCATACTCATAGCCGTCTTTAACTTCAAGCTGTACTGTCTGCTCTTTTTGAGAGTTGAATGGGTTGTATCGTAGCGCAAACCCGTTGGTTTCGCTGTACACCTCATCCATAGCCACTTCTATGCTCTGGTTTTCTTTTGTGCTCTTTAGTTTCAGCACAAGGTTAACGCCTTCCCTCGATACTTTTGCAGCATAAGTTTCAGGCATTTTTTGTACTTCAGTCTGCTGAACAGGCAGGTAGCTGTTAAGGTTGTTAATGATGTCTTTTACCAGCTTAACAGTGTTTTCAGGATTAACTGACCACACCTGGAAGTTATACACATCATTGTAAGCAGTATATTCTTTTACGAACCAATTGGTTTGTAATGCGTAAAAATTGTCGTTATTGTTTTTTCCTGCAGCAAAAGATATGGCATATTCAGTAACGCCGTTTCGTTGTTTTATGGCCTGCATCAAAAAGTTGTAGCCGTCTATCGCTACAGTCTTAACGTCCATAATCTCTGCGCCGCGAAGCCTGTCGCATGACGCTTTGGTGTGGTTATACACTTTGTCTTCTGTCCTTACACCAAGCACAACAGCTTTAGTTTTGCCCGACAGCATAAAGTCAACGCTTAGTACTTCCTGGGCAACCGTATAGTCTAATATATCGGTAGGCGATGTAACATGAGCCACATTGCCCGGTGCAAGCTGAGACGGGAACATATCTAACATTGTCTGCCCTTGTGCTGAGCGTGCCGAGTAGCTGTGCTGCATGCTGCCTTTGTTAAACAGCATAGCATCGGTTTTGGTTAATGCTGTTGGCACACTCTTCATTTTGCGCTGCACATATCTTTTAGATACGGCATCGCCAAGGCTTTCGCTTTCAAGGCCGCCATCGTTACCTGTATTCACATCTTCAGATTCTATAACTACCGGGGTAGTGTAAGTTGCGCTGCAACCGTTTGCATCGGTTACAAGAACGCTTACTGTATTATAGCCAGCCTGTGTAAACGTAAAGCTTGCAGAGCCCTGATTGGCAAACTGTGCTGCTTCAACATTATTAAGATACCAGGTAATGCTGTTGTAACTGCCTGCATTAGTTAAAGTAACCTGTTTTGTTATACTGCCCGAACCGCTGCTTGTCACTGATTGTGTGAATACGGCGGCAGCTACAGTGTTTACTGTTACAACCTGAGAATAAGTGTCTGAACCGTAGGTATTGGTTGCAGTAAGTGTAACGGTATAAGTTCCGCCTGCTGCATATTGTTTTACAGGGTTCATATCGGTACTTGTGGTGCCGTCACCAAAATCCCACGCATAAGTTACAGGAGCCTCCGGCTGTACCGCAGTACCTGTATTTGATGTATTGCTGAATGTAAACTGGTTGCCGTTAAAGCATTGTGCCGTTTGGTTTACGTTGAACCCGGCTGTAGGAGCAATACCTGTAACGGGTGCACATCCGCTTATGGTTGGTGCAAACAGTGCATAGTGCATTTCGCCACCGCCATGTACTAACGATTTTGCTATTACCTGCCCTTCAATGTTAGATTGGTTAACCGTTTTGTTTACATCTGCAAACGGGGCAAACACAGTACCCTCTATCGTGCTGTTGCCGGTAATATTAAGTTGGGTTGTATTGTAAAAATTATACAGTATATAAGGGCAGTTCTGGAAGCCGACACCTGCCTGGTTCCAGACTTTCCAGTTAAAAGTACCCGGTGCATCTACATTTATAACCAGTATTTTAGATGCACTTGGCTGGTTATTATAGGTAAACTGCTGTACATTATTCAGGTCGGTGCCCGTTATATTAAAATAGTTGATACCATCCTGCATGTTAATCTTAATCTGGTTGGGCAGGTTGGTATTAGGTATAGATTGTCCGTTAGGGTTGGTTAGCTGCGCATTGTGTGTGCATTGCGCTATGCTTAGTGAGCTTGCCTTTAACGACTGGAATGCACCTGCAAAATCTATAATACCCGACTGGAAAACCGGGTTGTTGTTTACACCCACATTAAGCTGGTTGGCGTTGGCCTGAAGCATAATCCTGGGTGAAGAGTTATAGTCCGGCGTTGGGGTAACACGAATAGGCGATGCCGCATTGTTCTGGTCGTAATACCAAACGTGTGAGCCGGTATTGTTGCCTATTTTTACGTAAGCATTGTTGTTAATCTGTACTGCGTTGCCGGAGGTGTAATTTACCTTTCCGCCAACAAGCAATCCGATTTTTACATTATTAACCGTAAAAGTTCCGGCATCATTAACCGAAATCTGGTAGTTACCCTGAATGGAAAGATTGCCGCCACAGGCAACAGGCCCTTCAGATTCGTTAGTAATAAGTGTAAGGTTTTGTTCTGTAAATACATTAAAACCTTGTGCGGGCGCTGTAGGGCTTTGCGAAAAAACCTTTAGGCCCAGAAGCAATAAAGCACTGAGAGTAATTTTGGGGGTCATATTTAATATTTAAATATTTGAACTGCAAACGTAATAAAAAAATGTTAATTTATTTACAAAAAAATTCGAAACTTGCTTTATATCAGTATAATGTAAATCTATTACAGGAAATATTATTAGAAATCATATGATAATTTTATAGTGGTAAATGGTTCACAGACTACATATTTTAATCTTCACGCCTAAATTCCTTAACTTGCATAAGCAATTGCATTTCATTATATGAACGAAATAGAACGTAAATTTTTAGTAGAAAATTCAGCATTTAAGGCGCAGGCCTATAAGCACGAGCGTATTGCGCAGGGTTACCTGAACAGCCACCCTGAGCGTACTGTGCGTATACGCACCAAAGGCGATAAATGCTATCTTACCATTAAAGGTAAAAGCAACGAAAGTGGTACTACCCGCCTTGAATGGGAAACTGAAATTCCCGTGGCGGAAGCGCAAAGCCTGCTTGAGTTGTGTGAAAGCGGCAGCATAGATAAAATAAGGTATGAGGTAAAATCAGGCGGCCACATTTTTGAAGTGGATGAATTTTTTGGTGAAAATGAAGGATTGATCATAGCCGAAGTAGAGCTGCAACACGAAGATGAAACTTTTCAAAAACCCGAATGGCTGGGAAAAGAGGTTACGGGCGACAACCGTTACTATAATGCCTACCTGAGCCGCAACCCCTACAAAAAATGGAAGTAAACACTAAGCCCTATGACCTTGTGGTAATTGGCGGCGGCCCAATTGGTATGGCGTGTGCCATAGCAGCGCAACGCAAGGGGCTCAATTACTTACTTATAGAAAAGGGTACACTGGTTAACAGCCTGTACAACTACCCCTTGTATATGACTTTTTTTTCTACTGCCGAAAGGCTTGAAATAGGAGGGGTGCCTTTTACCTGCATAGCACCCAAGCCCGGCAGGCAGGAAGCGTTGGAGTATTACCGCAATATACAGCGTAAATTTATGCTTAACATTCGTTTGTATGAAAGGGTGCTAAGCGTGCAAAAGCAGGGTAATGGGCAGTTTAACGTTACTTCAGAGAAAGATGTATATGCGGCTGCAAACGTAGTGATAGCAACAGGTTTTTATGATATACCCATGTACATAAACGTGCCGGGAGAAGATTTGCTGAAAGTGCATCATTACTATAAAGAAGCCCACGAATATGCCTTTAAGAAAGTACTTGTGATAGGCGCAAACAACTCGGCGGTAGATGCCGCGCTGGAATGCTGGCATAAAGGCGCTGAGGTAACAATGGTAATACGCAAAGGCGAAATAAACGACAGGGTTAAGTACTGGATTAAGCCCGACATAGAGAACCGTATTAAAGAAGGCAGTATTAAGGCTTATTTTTATTCTGAAGTGGCAGCCATAAGTGAAAAAGAGGTAACGATTACTACACCTGATGGCACTGTTACTGTAGAAAATGATTTTGTACTGGCGTTGACCGGCTATCGCCCCGACCTTGATTTCCTGAAAAGCTGCGGTATAGCCATATCAGACGGGATAAACTGCACGCCGCAGTACAACCCGGAAACAATGGAGACCAATGTAAACGGATTATACCTTGCAGGCGTAGTGTGCGGCGGACTGGAAACCCACAAATGGTTTATAGAAAACTCGCGTGTGCATGCCGACATGATTATAGATGATATTATGAGCAGGCAGGAGCTAAAATAGCCGTAGCTGTTCTCCTTTGGTACCGTCAAACAGCGAAGTGGTAAGCTCAGGCAATTCTTTTCCTGCAAAATATTTTTGCCGCGCCACTTTAAACGATGTGTGTATCATCTCCGCAATATTGCCTTCGCCTTTCCGGCGTTTAAAAAACTGCTTTTCACCCAGCTTGCCGCCGTGCATGCTTTCTATCTGGTGTAACACCTTTTCCTGTCGTTCCGGGTAGTGCTCTTCCAGCCACCCCCTGAAAACGGGTTCAACAGCATCATTTAACCGTACCAGCGTATAACCGAAATCAAGTGCGCCACGCTCTGCTATTGTTTTTACAATGGGCAGTATCTCCATCGTGTTAAGTCCCGGTATCATTGGTGCAACCATAATATGTACGGGTATGCCGTGTTGCGAAAGCGTTTCTATTGCTTTAAGTTTATTGATTGCGGATGAGGTTCTCGGCTCCAGCCTGCGGCGCAGCTCTTCGTTTATAGTGGGTATGCTTAAAGAAACCGTTACAAGGTTCTTTTCAGCCATTTTTTCTAGGATATCAGTATCACGCGTAACCAGTGCATTTTTAGTGAGTATGTGTACCGGGTGCCTGTAATCCAGAAAAACCTGCAGCAGCCTTCGGGTAACCTGCATCTTGCGCTCTACCGGCTGGTAGCAGTCGGTATTGCCCGAAAGCAATATAGGTTCAGGTTTATAGCCCCGCTTTTTGAAGAACTGCTCCAGCAGTTCGGGAGCATTTTTTTTAGCGAGTATTACCCTTTCAAAGTCGACGCCTGCGCTGTAGCCCCAGTATTCGTGCGTGGGACGGGCAAAGCAGTAAGCACAGCCATGCTCGCAACCCTGATATGGGTTCATAGAGTATGCCATCGAAAGGTCGGGGCTTTTTACAGTATTTACAATGGTTTTAGGATAAACTTCTATAACCTGTGTTTTTGCTATATCTTCTTCATAATCATCCTGGTAGATGCTTTGTTCATAGCGGTTTTTCTCAAAGTGGTTGTGTACATTATTTGTTGCGCCCTGCCCTTTAATCTCCTTTTTCATATCCTGACATTTAAGCGCAAGATATAGATATAAGATTATTTTCTAATATTAAATAGGAATATTTTATCAACACAGAAAATGCTGACAAAAAAAGCCTGCCATATTCGGGCAGGCTTAATGTATTTATATGTGTTTCGGTTAAGCGTTCATCAGCGACTCTATCTCGTCTGCTTCTATTGGTATGTTGCGCATTAGGTTAAACGGCTCACCGCTTTCTTGTATAACAACGTCATCCTCTATACGGATACCGAAACCTTCAGCCGGTATATAAATGCCCGGCTCTACGGTAAATACCATATTTGCCTTCATTGGCTCATGCAGCAGGCCATAGTCGTGCGTGTCGAGCCCCATGTGGTGCGAAGTGCCATGCATAAAATATTTTTTATAGGCAGGCCAGTCGGGGTTTTCGTTCTGCACATCGGCTTTGTCCAAAAGCCCAAGACCAAGCAGTTCAGATGTCATCAGCTTGCCAACCTCTACATGATATTGCTTCCAAAGTGTACCCGGCACCAGCATTTTGGTAGCTTCATTCTTAACACGCAGTACAGCGTTATATACTTCTTTCTGGCGTGCAGTGTACCTGCCTGACACCGGAATGGTGCGGCTCATGTCGCTGCTGTAATTGGCATATTCTGCACCCACATCAAAAAGTATAAGGTCACCTTCGTTACATTGCTGGTTGTTTTCTATATAGTGCAGCACATTTGCATTTTTGCCCGATGCAATTATAGGGGTATATGCAAAACCCTTGCTGCGGTTGCGGATAAACTCGTGTATAAATTCGGCCTCAATTTCATATTCCATCACGCCCGGTTTGGTGAACTGCAACACCCTGCGGAAACCTTTCTCGGTAATGTCGCACGCCTTCTGTATAAGGTCAAGCTCCTCACTTTCTTTAACACTGCGGATGCGTTGCAGTATCGGGTTGCTCTTGGCAACGTTATGTGCAGGGTATTTTTCTTTCCACCATTTTATAAAACGCGCCTCGCGGGTTTCGGTCTCCACTGCCGAACGGTAATGCTCGTTCGTGTTAACGTACATGGTTTCGCAGTAGGTCATGATTTCGAAAAGCACTTTTTCAAAATCTTTCAGCCAATGTACGGTTTTAATACCCGACACTTCAAAAGCCCTGTCTTTAGTCAGCTTTTCGCCTTCCCAAACAGCAATATGCTCATTCGTTTCACGCAAAAAGAGCATTTCGCGCTGGTGCTCATAAGGCGCATCGGGACATAAAAGCAATATGCTTTCTTCCTGGTCTACGCCGCTAAGGTAAAATATATCGCGGTGCTGCTGAAACGGCATGGTACTGTCGGCACTGACAGGGTAAATATCGTTAGAGTTAAATACCGCCACGCTTTTCGGCTTCATCTCTGCCATGAACTTTTTACGGTTCTTAATAAAAAGGTTGCGGTCTATCTGGTGGTATTTCATGGTATTGTTTCTTATTGAATTTCAAAGGTAGGAAGAATTTATATTTATTACTACACATCCTTCGGGGTTCAACAGAAAGGATATGGATATAATAAAATGAATATAATTTTGTTTAGAGTTAAACGGCTGATTATGAAAAATTTTACTTTTCTTTTTGTTCTTGTTTCTTTTACTGGTTTTTGTCAAACAAGGCTTATATCCCACAAAAGCCACAGTGGCAGTACCGCTACTTTTACTACGGCTTTAAAAAATAATTTGTTCGACAGTGATGCTTCCAATTTTGGAGTTGCCCCTATACGTACTGTAAAAACTGCCCAGTTGGATAGTGTTATCTTTATATCACATGATAAAGCTGTAATGGTAACCAGCGAGTACTGCCATACAGAAGATATGAGGGGGCGGGCTAAAGAGGATAATGAAAAAGCAGAGAGAACCTTATGGAAAGCGGGGCGTGACACAGTGTATAACCATCCGCTTTTTTCGCGCAATCATTCGCTTGACAGCATCAGGTCAGTGTTGAAAAATGATTATTTTTTTAAAAATGATATTGATAACACTGTATTTATAGGATATGATAACAAGACCAAAAAATACGAGCGCGAAGAAAAAAAACGTAAAAAAAGTACATTTTATGTAGGAAGGACTGGCAATGATAACTTCCCCTCAAAACCGATGCTTGTATTTATTTTAGCATTACTTTCGGCGGTATTTGGGTGTATGCTGTATCTTATTTATAAAACAAGAGGTTCTCGTACTGCTACCCTATGAGGAATTACATCAAAAAGGTAATAGGGTTATTTTTTGTATTCTGTATTGTGTTTATACCATTTGTTCAGGAGTCTGTTCAGTTACCAGTAACAAAGTTCATTTTTGAAGCTCCTGTAAGATTTTTGGGCAGCCTGTTTTTTGATAAACCGTTGGTATTGTTAGATTTTTCATCCGATACCCGGTCATTATCCCTGTTGCTGTTCATTCTGTTTTGCTTTGCCGTAATTGTTGCTTTTGCCATAAAGAAACCCAGTCAAAAACTCTTTTGGATGTTGCAAACAGTAATGGTATATTTTCTGTCGTTTGTACTGTTTAAATACGGTTTCGAAAAGATATTTATCAAACAATTTTATCAGCCTGAGTCTAACATTCTTTACACTCCTTTGGGTAATCTCGATAAGGATATCCTTTACTGGAGTGTTATGGGGCTGGCTCCCGTATATTCATTTATCTTAGGGCTTACAGAGGTTACGACAGCATTACTGCTGCTTTTTGTACGCACACGTTTTGCGGGGCTGTTGCTGGCTATCACAGCCCTTGTGCAAATTGTTATTATCAATTTCTGTTTTGATATTTCGGTTAAAATGTTCTCGCTGCTGTTGCTTGCTATGGCACTGTTTGTGGCTTGGAGGCAACTGAAAGCATTGTTCGATTTTTTGCTGTTGCAAAAAGCAAAAGTCTTACCGATAGTACATAGCGGTTTAGAGATGCCTGTGTATGTAAAAGCGTCTTTAAAGTTTTTTATTGTTGGGTTAATGCTGCTAACAATACTATATCCGCTTGTTGCACACAGTCCTACCAAACCTAAACTGTATGGAGCGTATAAAGTAGAGCAATATATACTGCACGGCATTGAATGGTATGATACTATTCCAGTAAAGCGCATCTTTTTTCACTCGAAACAGTATGTGATTTTTCAACGGCAAGACGATAGTATGCTGGATTTTCATTACACCATAAACGAAACGGAAAACACAATAGCACTGAGCAACTATGAGGGAGGAAAGCTAACAATGAGTTACAGTATTGAGGGCGGGCTGTTAACCCTTACTTCCGATAATGGCATGATAATGACTGCCAGCCCGATAAAATGGGAAAATATGTCCGCATTGCAACATCGGTTCCATTTTTTTGTGGATGAGGTTCGTTAATTCCTCTATTCGTTTGTAAATAACCACCCCGCCCTTCGGGCACCCCTCCAAAGGTGGGGAAGTAATTACTCCGCCCACTTATAATACCGTGCCCCAATAAGGTTAGGCTTTTCAGTTTCAATACTATCTAATGCCCACTCGCCTAAAGGTTGTGATATGCTTTCCTGCTGTTCTCGTTTGTGAAGTTTAAGATAAGTTTCAAAATCTATTTCATGGTTTTGTGCCAGCGTTTCAAAAAGTTGTACAGGCTTTAGGGCTTCCTGCCAGCCGGGTTGTATGGTACCCTCAAATACTTTCGACTTAGAGCCGCTGCCGTAGGCAAGAAAGCCTATTTTTTCACCTGTAATGTTACTGTTTTTTTCTGTATGTATGCATAACGTACTCAATAGCCCCATAAAAATAGAGCCGGTATAAAGGTTGCCTATTAAAGAAGATGCAGCTTCGGCAGGTGCCAGCTTTTGGCTTACAAACTCAAGGTAGGCCGCGCTTTTGCTTATTTCCTTTATTTTCATGGTTGCTTCCGCTTCTGTTTCGTTGCCTGTAAACAAAGGCGGCAGTGCATCTGCAGCAAAAATTTCGGCAAACATCCTGCGCCCCTGGTAGGCGTAGGGCAGGTGCATGATGATGTTTTCCCAGCGGTTGTATAATGGTTCGCTTACTCCTGCCATTTCCTTAAAGCGGAAGTAAGCCTGTTTTGTGCGGTTGGTGTAGCACTGGTTGCTGTACTGTCCGTCGAAAACGGGTTGCGGCTTATGGATTTCTATCACATTTTCGAGATTGCCGAACCACGGTTCGTTGCTGTCATTGCCAATAATATCTTTTTTATTGAGCGAGCGTGCTGGTTTAAAAAAATCGAAAACCCCTTCGGTGCTTACAGCCCAATTATTCCCTATAGCAATAATGCGTGGGTTAGCAGTTATGAGCATGGCAAGTGCACCCGCACCCTGTGTATATTCGCCGGTACTCTCTAAATCATATTTTGCAATATCGGTAGTTACCACAACGGCTTTTTTATCCGGGTTAAGCCGCACAAAATCGATACAGTTTTGCAGGGCATCCACACCGCCAATGCAGGCAAAGGTAAAATCGGTAACATCACAATGGCTAAAACTGCCCGTGCCATGCAGTTGCTCCATAAGCGCAATAAGGTAAGAGCCTATAGGCTTGGCACTGTCAATAGCACTTTCGGTACCCACATATATGCGGGCTATTTCGGCAGGGTTCAGGTTTTGCTGATTTATGAGTTTAGTAAGCGCATTAGCTGCAAAAACAACCGCGTCCTGGTGGGTGTCGGGCAGGGTCATTTTTAACAGTCCCAGCCCTTTTTCTAACTTGTCAGGGTCAATGTTACGGGCGTGTGCCAGTGTTTTTATAGGCAGGCAAAGTTTAGCAATATCAAAGGCAATAGCATCTATTCCGGTGTCCATATAATGTTATTTGAAAGGTAAAATTACTTACTGTTAACAATATAACCACCATAAAAAATCGGCATGCTGTTACTTTTGCCAATATCAAAAAAACAGGCGGTTAAATTTTACATTTCCGCAATTAGTGTCTCCTCTTTAATGCGTAAATTAGCAGTCTAATCTTACGTACTACAATGAAAATACTCTATACCCTTACCACTTTGTTACTCTTTAGCTTTGCAGGCGCACAGGATAAGCAGCCTTACCAGCTGTATAACGCCAAAGGCAAAAAAACAACCTATAAAAAACTGCTCGAAACCGCCGAAGAGGCCGATGTGGTGCTTTTTGGCGAACATCATGACGATGCTCTTATCCACTGGCTGGAGCTGGAGCTTACCAAAGACCTTTCTGAAAAGAAGAAACTGGTTATGGGTGCCGAAATGATTGAAGCCGATAACCAGGATGAACTTGACAGTTACCTTAACGGTGCCATTAACCAAAAGGCGTTTGATACCCTTGCGCGTTTGTGGAACAACCATAAAACCGACTACAAACCCTTAGTAGATTTTGCCAAAAGCAAGAATATAAAGTTTATTGCAACCAACGTGCCGCGCCGGTATGCCAGCATGGTGTATAAAAAAGGTTTTGGCGTGCTCGACTCATTACCTGCAGCCGAAAAGGAATGGATTGCACCACTTCCTATTGCCTATGATGCAACCCTGCCCGGCTACATAAAAATGCTTGAGATGATGGGCGGCCACGGCGGGGACAACCTGCCGAAAGCACAGGCTGTTAAAGATGCTACAATGGCTCATTTTATTGCCAAAAACCTTGAGAAGGGCAGCGTGTTTATACATTATAACGGTACTTACCACAGCGATAATTATGAGGGCATAAACTGGTATCTGAAACGCGAAAAACCACAGGTAAAAATCATCACTATAGCGGCGGTAACACAGGCGGATATTATGAACCTTGAGAAGGAACATCTTAATAAAGCCGATTTTATACTGGTTGTGGATGAGGATATGACAAAGACATATTAACGACATCAATCTAAAATCATAATACTATGGAATACAGAAAAATTGGAGGCTCTGAATTGCAGCTTTCTGCCATTACTTTTGGCGCCTGGGCAGCAGGCGGCTGGATGTGGGGCGGAACCGAACGTAAAGATGCCATTGATGCCATCCGTAAATCGTATGATGAGGGTGTAACTTCTATTGATACAGCACCTATTTACGGACAGGGCGACAGTGAGGAGATAGTAGCCGAGGCCATACAGGGCATAGGGCGCGATAAGGTACAGATACTTACTAAGTTTGGAATGCGCTGGGATCTGGCTAAGGGCGATTTTGCTATGAAAAGCAAAAATAATCACGGGCAGGATATTGATATTTACAAGTATGCCGGGAAGGAAAGTATCATAAAAGAATGCGAAGACAGCCTGCGCCGCCTTAAAACAGATTATATAGACCTGTACCAGATTCACTGGCCCGAGAGCACCACACCCATACAGGAAAGCATGGAAGCGGTTGCGCAGCTTATACAGCAGGGCAAGGTGCGCTATGCGGGTGTGTGCAACTACAGCGCCGAACAGTTAGGAGAAGCATCTAAGTATGTGGATGTAATATCCGACCAGGTGCCTTACAGCATGGTAAAGCGCGGTATAGAGAAGGAACTTGTGCCGTTTTGTATCGAAAATAATAAAGCAATAATTGCCTACAGTCCGCTTGAGCGTGGACTGCTTACCGGCAAAATGAAACCCGGCCACAAGTTTGCCGAAGGCGACCACAGGGCCAATATTTATTTTTACAGCGATGAAAACCTTAAGAGAGTGGATGCATTTCTTGATAAAATAAAGCCGCTTGCTGAAGCAAAAAATGCTACTATAGCACAACTGGTGCTTCGTTGGACAATTGACCAGCCGGGTATAACCATTGCACTTGCGGGTGCACGTAATGCAGAGCAGTCGGTGCAAAATGCCAAAGCGGTAAATATAAAACTCGCTGCTGATGAGCTTGATTTTATCACTACTGAACTTAACAAGCTGGAGCTGGTAAAGTAACTGCAACAACTCAGAAATAAAAATAAGGCTGTCTCAAAAGTGCTTTAAATAAGCATCCTTGTCATTCTGACGAAGGAAGAATCTCTTTACAATCAAATAAAAGATTCTTCACTTCATTTTATTTCGTTCAGAATGACACTTTTGAGAAAGCCTTATTCTATATGATTAAAGATTATATCTCGTTAAGCATTTTAGAGATTTCATCCAGCTTTGGCGTAAGTATAATTTCTATCCTCCTGTTTTTAGACCTGCCTTCGGCAGTATCGTTGCCGGCTATAGGGGCGAACTCGCCACGCCCGGCAGCAGTAAGGTTCTTAGGGTCAACACCCTTGTTTTCTTTAATAATGGTAACTATGGCAGTGGCACGCTTGGTAGATAAATCCCAGTTATCGGTAATCTGTCCGCCCCCGTTATAAGGTACGTTATCAGTATGCCCTTCTATCAGTACGGCAATTTCCGGGTTTTCGGCAAGAACTTTTGCCACTTCGGTTACCGCCCTGCGGCCCTCTTTACCTACTGTCCAGCTACCTGAATCAAACAAAAGCTTGTTCTCCATACTCACATATACCTTTCCGTTTTTCTGCTCTACGGTAAGCCCTTTACCCTCAAAGCTGTTAAGTGCTTTACTCAGGGTTTCTTTCAGGCGTTTAAGGCTTGCGTCCTGGGCAGCTATCATGCCTTCCAGCTCATCAACACGCTGCGAGCGGTCCTGCAGTTCGCTTCTTAACTTGTTAAGCCTTTCCTGTTCGGCTGCAAGGGCTTTCTCTTTGGCTTCAAGCTGTGCAAGCAGTTCGCGGTTCTTTTTCATGTTACTGTCCAGTGCATCGCTGCTGTTTTTCTCAAGCGCGGCATAAGATGTTTTTAGAGTGTTAAGGCTGTTTTGCGCCGCAGCATATTCTGTCGAGAGTTTGTCGCGTTCAGCCTTTAGCTTGTCAAGCTGCGCCTGCAGGTCTTTGCTTTTCAGGTCGAGCTGGTTCCTCTCCTGCTCCAGCGATGTATTTTGGTCGGCAAGGGAACGGTTTTCCTTTTTAAGGTCGGCATACTTATTTTCAAGGTCTTTATAAACCTTTGACGATACACACGAAGTGGTAAGCGCCAGCGCCAGTAGCCCGGCAGAAATTCTCTTGATCATCATTTTTGTGTTTTATCGGTTCATTCTTATTCAAACTCAATCAGTATGGGGCAATGGTCGCTGTGCCTTGCCTCGGGTAATATTACCGCCCTTGTAAGCCTTTCGCGCATAGGCTCGGTAGCCAGGCAGTAATCTATACGCCAGCCTTTGTTATTGTTGCGGGCATTGGCGCGGTAGCTCCACCAGCTGTAGTGGTGCGGGTCTTTATTAAAATGGCGGAAGCTGTCAACAAAACCATTGTTGATAAACTTATCCAGCCACGCACGCTCCTCGGGCAAAAAGCCTGATACCTTGGCATTGCGCACCGGGTCATGTATATCTATAGCCTGGTGGCAGATATTATAATCGCCGCAAATGATAAGGTTGGGTATTTCCTGCTTCAGCCTGTTTATATAATCGTAAAAATCGTCCATATATTGGAACTTGTGCCCTAATCTGTCAATATTTGTTCCTGAAGGCAGGTACAGGCTCATTACAGAAAAGGTTTCGAAGTCCAGCCGCAGGTTGCGGCCTTCAGCATCCATATAGTCTATTCCGGTGCCATAAACCACATTTAAGGGCTTGTGCTTAGAGAAAATAGCAACGCCGCTGTATCCTTTTTTTTGTGCCGAAAACCAGTAGTGGTAGGGGTAACCCGCATCTTCTATCATGTTTACCGCTACCTGGTCTATGTTTGCTTTAATTTCCTGAAGGCAAATTATATCAGGGTTTGCCTGTGTGAGCCATTCTAAAAAACCTTTAGTCATGGCTGCACGTATGCCGTTTACGTTATACGATATTATCCTCATAAGTAGTATTGTGGTTTCAAAAGTAGCCAAAAAAGTAAAGAAATTAAATTGCAGATGTGTTATTTGGTTATAACACACTTAAAAGCAGTAAAATAAGCAGGCAAATATTTAAAGCGTTAAAAAAAATATTCCATTTTAACGTTTGCCCATAATTGCTATCTTTGTTTTTTGCCCCGTAACACACCCAATGCAGATGAGCTTAGTTACCGCTAAAGAAGTTGCAAAAGCAATAAAAACCGATAAGTATGGCTTTTTAGGTACTTTTTCAGGCTGGTTACTGATGAAAGTTTTAAAAATATCCACACTAAACAAGATATACGATAAGTACAAGCACCTTTCGGATGTGGAGTTCCTGAATGCCATTCTTGACGAATTCCAGATAAAATTTGAAGTTCCTGAAGAAGACTTTAAACGCCTCCCGAAAGACGGAGCCTATATCACCGTATCCAATCACCCGCTTGGTGGTATAGACGGTATCCTGCTTTTAAAGCTGATGCTGGACCGCAGGCCCGACTTTAAGATAATAGCCAATTTTTTACTGCACCGCATAGAGCCGTTAAAGCCCTATGTAATGCCTGTTAACCCTTTTGAAGGGCATAAAGATGCCAAATCGAGTGTGGCGGGTATAAAAGATGCCCTGCGCCACCTCAGCGAAAATAAACCTTTGGGTATATTTCCTGCCGGTGAGGTTTCTACTTACCGCGACGGCAAGCTGGTGGTTGACAAGCAGTGGGAAGAGGGTGCCATTAAACTGATAAAGAAGGCAAACGTGCCTGTTGTGCCGATATACTTCCATGCCAAAAACAGCAGCCTGTTCTATATGCTTTCGCGCATGAGCGATACCCTGCGCACGGCAAAGTTGCCAAGCGAGCTGCTTACCCAGAAAGACAGGGTTATAAAAGTACGCATTGGTAAGCCAATATCAGTAGCCGAGCAAAACGAGCACGAAACAATGGAGGCATATTCTGAATTTTTAAGGCGTAAAACCTATATGCTGGCTAACCCTTTTGAGAAAGGCACTAAGCTGATAGATACCAGCAACCTTACCCTTAAGCTGCCGAGAAGCCCTAAAAACCCGAAGCAGATTGCCAAGCCTGCCAACCATGACCAGATAATTGAGGAGGTTGATGCACTAAGGAATGGCGATTACCGCCTGCTGCAAAGCAAGAATTATGAGGTGTTTTTTGTACAGGCCGATAAAATACCGAATATTTTACATGAAATAGGCCGCCTGCGTGAGATTACTTTCCGTGCGGTGGGGGAGGGCACAAATGAATCGCTCGACCTTGATAAGTATGACCAGTATTACCATCACATGTTCCTGTGGGATGACGAAGCCAAACAGATAGCCGGTGCCTACCGTATGGGGCTTGGTAATGACATTTATAAAAAGTATGGCATAGACGGGTTTTACCTGCATGAGCTCTTCCGTTTTGAACCGGAGCTGTATGATATGATGTCGAAGTCCATAGAAATGGGGCGTGCCTTTATTATTGCTGATTACCAGCAGAAGCCAATGCCGCTTTTCCTGCTATGGAAAGGTATTGTGCATACCACGCTGCGCTACCCGGAACATAAATTCCTTATCGGGGGGGTGAGTATCAGTAACCAGTTCTCTGAATTCTCTAAGTCGCTGATGATCGAGTTCATGAAATCGCATTACTACGACCCATATATTGCGCAATATGTGCATCCTAAAAAGGAATATAAAGTTAAGCTTAAAGATGCCGATAAAGATTTTGTTTTCAATGAAACGGAATCAGACCTTAATAAATTCGACAAAATAATAGAAGAGGTAGAGCCGGGCAACCTGCGCCTGCCGGTACTTATTAAGAAATATATTAAGCAGAATGCACGCGTTATTGCATTTAATGTTGACCCGCTATTCAACAATTCGGTTGACGGACTGATGTACATACGCATTGCCGACCTGCCCGAAAGTACTGTTAAGCCTGTAATGGAGGAATTTCAGGCTGAGCTGGAGCGCAAGCTGGAAAAGGGTATCATTAAAAAATAAGATTTGCTATAAGAAAGTTTCATCAATAGGTTCCCACAGTTCTATTTTATTGCCTTCAGGGTCTGTGATCCAGGCAAATTTACCATAATCGTAACTTTCCGGCTCGCCAACAATAGTTACACCTTCCTGTTGCAGCTTTTCTAAAAGCGCATCAAGGTTATGTACCCTGAAGTTTTGCATATACTGCTTCTGCGAAGGTTCAAAATATTTGGTATCTGCGGCAAAAGGCGACCATTGGGTGCTTGCTTTTTTGCCGTTTTCATCAATCCACCAAAAAGTGCAGCCGTAATTATCGGTGTTAAGTCCTAAATGTTTATTATACCATTCTTTAAGCACTTCCGGGTTTTCTGATTTAAAGAAGAACCCGCCTATGCCGGTAACCTTTTTCTCTTCTTCTGTAACTTTCGGTTCGTCAGAATAAATAGCCTTAATTTTATCTGCTATAACCTGTGCCAGTTTTTTGTGGCTTTCAAACGTCCAGCCCGCAATGTGGGGCGACAGCAGCACATTCTCCGCAGTTAAAAGGTACTGAAACTCCGCAGGGATATCGCCATCAGTAAACAAGTGCTCAAAAGAAGATTTTTCATACTCCAGCACATCAAGTGCTGCACCCAGTATTTTACCAGACTGTAAAGCATCGGCTAGGTCTTTTGTTACAACGCTTTTGCCACGTGCGGTATTAATAAGCCAAAAAGGCTTAGAGAATGCATTTATAAAGTCGGCATCAACCATTTTGTTAGTTTCGGGGGTCCAGGGGGTGTGCAGGCTCAGCACATCAGCGCGCTGTTGCAGTTCTTCCAGCGTTACCTGCCTAGAATTTGCATCGCCTACACCCGGCTTTATGTCATAACAAAGTACTTCAGCATCAAAGCCACGCAGCTTTTTAGCAAACGATTTTCCCATATTACCATAACCGATTATACCCACCGTTTTACCCTCAAGCTCATGCCCACGGTTGGCTTCGCGGTTCCAGTGACCCTCGCGCACCTGCCTGTCGGCCCTGTTGAGGTTGTTAAAAAGCGACAGCAGCATGCCCAGCGCCTGTTCGCCTACTGCGTTGCGGTTCCCTTCGGGGGCGGCGATAAGGTGTATGCCTTTTTGTGTCGCATAATCGCAGTCTATACTCTCAAGCCCGGCACCAACACGTGCAATAAATTGCAGTTTTTTGGCTTTGTCAAGAAAAGCCCTGTCTATATCAAAACGGCTTCGTATAACAATGCCGTTATACCCGGCTATTTTAGCTTCAATTTGTTCTTTAGATGCCGTGTAATCGGCTTCGTTAGTAAAGCCGGCCTCTTCAAGCTGTTGCCATAACACGGGGTGGTTACTGTCTATGTGAAGTATTTTTATGCTTTCAGGTTTTGTGTTCATGGTTGAGTGTATTGCAATGCAAAGTTAGATAACTATACTATAAGTTAAAATTATTAGTTTTATAATAACCAACCGACTGAAGCATGCGATATATTGTACTACTGGCTTTTTATTGCTTTACCTGTGGGGCGCAGGAAATTAAAGACAATACAAAAGTTATTGCCTATACTCTTGGAGTAATGCCCATAACCGGCTCCTGCCATATAGGTGATTATTTTAAAGATATTTCTGCTGTTGGAACTACCATACAGGCAACAGTAAGCTATGATGCCAACCTTGCCCGGAATCTTATAAAGCTAAAACGTGAAGCTAAAAACAACTGGCCATCAGAGGAATGCAATTGCAAAGGCCAGCAATATACAAAAGCTGAAATTATACCGAATGCGTATGTAGTGCAGTTAAACGGCTACAGAGACACTATTTACACCACTAAAGATAACTGTGCTGTTTATATACCTGAAAATCAAATGAAATACTTTGATGGTGAAAGCAGGCTGCTCAATGAATTGGAGAGAGGTTTCCCTGAGTTTTTAGGCCGTGATTTTGAAAAAGAAATAAACGAGCGCGTTTATGACTCGGTGAGTGTAAACTCAATACAAATAAATAAAAAGAAAATCTTTAATAAAACCCGAAGAAGTTTTGAAAAGGATATAGCGCCTTTCCAGATGGTTCGGACAGACTCAATTTACGGTAAAACTGTCTTTGTAAAACAGGTATTTTGGCTTGACAACATAGAAGTTGTTTTTAGTGATAAAGGGCAGGTGCAGGATGTCAATGTTCACCACCCGAAAGGCGGAGGCAATACAGCTTTTGTTTTTATGCTTGATGGTTTTACAATTGGCGACAGCGAAGAGCTGTTGCTGGATAAATATACCTGTTCCACTATTTTCAGGAACTGGGGCGCATCTTTAAAAGACCCCGAAGAGGGTTATTATTACCAGGTATCGTTTACAGGAGCAAAAGGCTTTGCTTTTTTCCATATTTGGGAAAAGAGAGTATATGCGATAGAAGTAACATTTTTTGAATAGATATGAAGGTAGTATTATTAATCTTATTTATATCATTTTCTGTGTTTTCTAATGCACAGCAAAATCATTTAAAGGCGTACAGGCTTGTAAACCCTCATACTGATGGGCCTTGCTCGGTTAAAACATATGTTCAGTATGAAGAGACTGATTTTTTCTTCACATTTGTTACTGCCGATAGCGACGACCAGGAACTTATCGGTCGGCTGTTAGAGGTTAAAAAGCAATCAAAAAAATGGAACAGCAGACCTTTTCGATGTGAAGATTCATTTAGTAGCGACGAGATACCAGACATGTTTGTGATATCCGGAGCCGTTACGGATACTATCTTTACGAATGTCGATAATCGGGAAATAATATTTCCGGATGAATCAAGAGCCTATTACGATGAGGAGAATATGCTTGAATCTGCTTTTACAGGAATAGTTAAAGAGTTTTTTGATTATGATTTCAAGAAAAGTATATGGGCACTTTTTTTACCGGAAAAGGATTCTATTTCTATTGATAATATTTTTTACAAGGAGAAACCAATAGCAAATTCTCTAAAATATTTTAAACGTGATTTAGAAGGTTTTAAACTCATAAGTACAGATTCAGTATATGGAGGTATTGAAAAACTATATACATGTAAAAAAGATACCATCAGTATTTCTGAAAGAGATTTTACTATTATGATTAATGATTTGAAATCTGATTGGGTTGTCGATAATACGAGAGTTGGTATGTCCGAAAGTGAGTTATTTATTAAATATCCTGTTTCTACTAAGATCAAACTTTTCAGCAAAACAAAATTTGAAGATATAAAAAGGGAATACTTTTATTGGTTAGGAGTAGCTAACACAGACATACACATAGTATTTAAAATAAAGGACAACATCATTGACTCAATAATGTTAAGTTTTAATGATGAGATACTTTCTGACTAAAACCCAAGTATTGCTTTCGCAATAGAAAAATAAATCAGGATACCGCAAATATCATTACTGGTAGTGATGAAAGGGCCAGTGGCAAGTGCAGGGTCTATGCCTATTTTATTCAGTAAAATAGGGACGAAGGTACCAATTAGCGATGCAATAACAATTACAGAAATAAGTGAGATGCTTACTGTAAGCCCAAGGTCATAAGTAACCCCTAATAAAAAATGACTGCCCAGTATTAAAATGACTGCTAATATAGAACTGTTAAGCAGGCTTAACCCAACCTCTTTAATAAGTCTCCTCCATAAAGAGCCACTGATAGTATTGTTTGCTAAACCCTGTACTATAATAGCTGACGATTGTACCCCTACATTTCCTGCCATAGCGGCAATTAATGGAGTAAAATAAAAAAGTTCCTTGTTGGTTTCCATCGCTGCTTCAAAAAAGCCTAAAACCTTAACAGTAACAAAGCCGCCCAAAAGTGCCAGTACAAGCCACGGAAGGCGTGCACGCGTTAGCTCGAGAATACTGTCATCCGCCTCAACGTCCTGAGAGATACCCGCAGCCAACTGGTAATCTTTGTCGGCTTCTTCCTTAATTACGTCTACAATATCGTCAATGGTAATACGGCCTACCAGCCTGCCCAGTTCGTCTATAACCGGTATGGCTTCAAGGTCATAACGCTGCATGATACGGGCAACCTCTACATCGGGGGTGTTTACCTTAACAAAATCTACCTTGCGGATATACACTTCGCTAATAGGAGTTTTGGTAGAAGTGGTAAGCAGGTCTTTTAGAGAAAGTCGGCCTTTAAGGCGATTCTCATCATCTACCACATATATAGAGTGTACACGCTGCACGTTTACAGCCTGTTCGCGCATTTCTTTTACACAGGTAAGCACATTCCAGTTCTCGTTAACCTTAACAAGTTCTTTACCCATCAAACCACCTGCGGTATCTTCATCGTAGCGCAACAGGTCAACGATATCTTTGGCGTGCTCAACATCCTGTATTTCGCTGATAACTTCCTCCTTCATTTCTGCAGGAAGTTCAGCAATAATATCTGCAGCGTCATCCGTACTCAGCTCGTCAAGCTCTTCGGCAATTTCTTTCGGCGAAAGTTCGCGGAGGATTTTTTCCCGCACCTCTTCGTCAAGCTCAAGCAGGATTTCCGCTGTTTTTTCGCTGTCGAGAATATGGAATATATAGATGGCATCAGAGTCGTCAAGCTCACCCATAATCTCGGCAATATCGGCATAGTGCATTTCCATGAGAAGGCCATGTAGCTCCTTCTCATTGTTTTCACTTATTAATTGCTCAATCTGGGTAATGAGTTCCCTGCTGATCTTAAACTCCATTGGCGGCTATTTTTTGTGTTAGCGCAATAAAATCTTCTGTTGAAAGCTGTTCCGGACGGAGGTCAAAGATACTATCTTCCTTTAAATTATCAGAGAGGTTAAATGTTTTTAAACTGTTACGTAACGTTTTCCTGCGTTGGTTAAAAGCGGTTTTAACTACTGTAAAGAACAGTTTTTCATCGCAGGGCAGGTTAAAGTTTTCTTTGCGGCGCAGTCGCAGCACGCCTGATTTTACCTTTGGTGGCGGGTCAAAAACATGCTCCGGCACAGTAAAGAGGTACTCGGCATCATAAAAAGCCTGCACCAGCACCGATAGTATGCCATAGGTTTTGCTGCCCTTTTTCTCGCAGATGCGCTCTGCCACTTCTTTCTGGAACATACCTGCAAATTCAGGTATGCGGTGACGTACTTCGAGCACCCTGAAAACAATTTGTGTGGAAATGTTATAGGGGAAATTTCCGGCTATGGCAAGCTGCTCTTCGCCGAAGGATTTACGCAGGTCGTATTTGAGGAAATCTTCAGAAAGTATCCTGCCGTTTAGTTTCAGGTAGTGGGCACTAAGGTACTCAACCGATTCTTTATCTATCTCTATAACCCATGTTTCAACAGGTTTTTCAAGCAGGTATTTAGTCAGTACCCCCATGCCGGGGCCTATTTCAAGCACAGTGCCGTAGCCCTGTAGTGTTAGGGTGTCGGCAATGTCTTTTGCTATGTTTTCATCCTTAAGGAAATGCTGCCCAAGGTGTTTTTTGGCCTTTACTCTATCCATTTTATATATGTGTAAGCCCGCAGCATTACAGGCTCCGGGCAGCAGGGTATAATTATACCGATTTAAATTCTTTTAACAGCTCCAGCTCTGTACGGAAAGCCAGCATTTTATCGCCAAAAAGCCTGTGGCCTTCTTCGCGCAGGCGGGGCGCATCTTCATTATAATAGGCTTCCAGCTTTTCTTTATTCTCTGCAAAATATTGCACCGAATAGGTTGTGCCGCCTGTTTCTTCCACAACCAGCACCTTAACCATTTTGGCTTTCAGGAATTTACCTGTTTCCATAACATCGGGTATGTGGGTATCCATCATCCAGGCCAGCCATTGCTCGTGTATGCTGTCGTCTATATTTAAAGTTACGTTATAAATTATCATAGTTATGTTTTTAGTGTGTTGTGTTTAACTTGTCATATCGCCCCTTAGCTGCCTGAACTCCCTCCGGGCCTCTACAAAGTAAATGCTGTCTTCGTGTTCAAACAGTACTTTTTCATACAGCGGCTTTGCCTTTTCAGGATCCTGCAGGTGCTTGTTGTATATCTCTGCCGAGAAAAACAAAGCCTCATCTATATAGATACCTTCGGCATAATTATCAATTATTTCTTTGTAGTACTGCAGGGCAAGGTCATACTGCCCGCTTTGCTCATACAGCTTTCCTAAGCGCAGGCGGGTAATATCCTGTATGCTCTCGGTTTTATCGGTAGCAATAAGGTTTTTAAACTCGTTAAGCGCTTCCTGTTTTTTATTGCGGTACAGCATAAAATCGGCACGGGCAAACTTTTTAAGCGCAGTCTGGGTGCTGTCTTCAACTGTGTTATCGGTAATCAGCAGGAAAAGCTCCAGTGCATCATTAGCAATTAGCTGTGATGATGACGATTTTAAAACCTTGAGCTGCTTTTGCGCCCAGTCAAAGTCACCTTTAAAATAGCTGCTTCGCGCTACTTTAAGGCTGGCTTCATGCCCTATAGGGTCGTTTTTAAGGTCTTCCTCAATTTGCGCATAGTAAATAATAGCCTGGTTAAACTTTTCATCCAGCAGCAAAATATCCGATAGCTTCATTTTAACCTCTGCCGACTGGTATTTGTTAAGTTGTAGCTTTAGCGCAGTATTAAGTGTTGCTATGCCAGCCTGAGTATCTTTAAGGTGGAAAGCCTCAAAATCAGCTTTTAATATTTGCAGGTCTAGCGAGTATGGCGTTACGCCAAACTGTGCAAGCAGGGCATCTATGCGCTGCTTTATGGCTGCATAATCTTTCTCCTGAGCCTTTGCGATATCCATTTTAAGGATGTAAGCATTGGCATCCATAAGCGTGGCAGGGTCTTGGGTGTTTTCCAATATAAAGCCCAGTATTTCGCGTGCGGTTTCCTCTTCGTTTTCTTCTACGGCAAGGCGGGCAAGGCTGATGATATTGATAAAACTATCGGGGTCGCGCTTGTATATTGCTTTTTCCTGTATAAAGGCTTTGCCATAATCACGCTGCTGCACAAAATACCAGCTTAAAAACTCGTTCCAGAATAAATCCTGTGTTTTTTGCGTGTTTAGCAATAGCTGCTTGCGCAGGGCATCGTTAAAGCTTTCGGGCGATTCCTCATTCATAAACCTTGCCAGCTGGTTTTGCACCACAGGCAGGTTTTGCGGGTTATTATAGGCATAGTTCAGCAGGCTTTCAATCATCAGTTCCATATTGCCGAGCTGTCCCTGCAATAATGCAATCTGGTAATCAAAATTCATGTTGGGGTTGCCCTGCTTTGCAACTTCATAGGCTTTTAAAGCTTGTTCTGCGAGTACCTTTTTCTCGAAAGTGTTAGCTACGGTATATACGAAAGAGGGATTTTGCCTCACGGCATCTATAGCCTGCTCATAATATTTATTAGCTTCTGCCATGTTTTGCTGCAGTTGGTAGTTGTAGCCAAGCTCTACCAGCAAAAGGGGTTGTCCTGTTGAGTCGGCTTTATCTTTAAGTAGTTTTTCGGCCTTCGCATATTGCTGAAGCTGCTGGTAGCAGGCGGCCATGCGCTGCGAAAAAAAGATATTGCCGGGCTGCTTGTCGTTCAGGCTCTCATATATAACCAGTGCCTTTTCAAACTCGCCCTTCTCAAAATAATTATTGGCCAGTTGCTCATTTTGGGCAAATGAAGCGACTGACCAGATAAATGCTATTATGGTAAATAATTTTTTCATCCTGAAATTCTGCTAACGCGGATGACACACTAAGGCGGTTTACCACGGAATTGAATATACTGTAACTGTAAGGCTTAAACGCTGGTTTGCAATTTTTAGCACAGGGTGCCTTAAACAAATTTACTAATTTATAATATCAAATCCGGTGTATGGGCGCAAAACTTCCGGTATCACGATACCATCCGGCGTTTGGTAGTTTTCAAGTATGCCGGCAAGCACGCGCGGCAGCGCAAGAGAACTTCCGTTTAGCGTGTGCGCCAGGTGGTTCTTGTTATCCCTGTCACGGTAACGCAGCTTAAGCCTGTTGCTCTGGAAGGTTTCAAAATTTGACACCGAGCTTATTTCCAGCCAGCGGTCCTGCGCGGTAGAGAATACCTCAAAATCATAAGTAAGCGCCGATGCAAAGCCCATATCGCCACCGCAAAGGCGCAATATCCTGTAAGGAAGCTTTAATTCTTTAAGCAGCATTTTTACATGCTCTACCATGCCATCAAGCGCGGCATAGCTGTCTTCGGGTTTTTCTATGCGTACAATTTCTACCTTATCAAATTGGTGAAGGCGGTTAAGCCCGCGCACATGAGATCCGTATGAACCCGCTTCACGGCGAAAGCATGGCGTGTAACCTGTGCACAGCACAGGCAGGTCTTTCTCCTCAATAATTACATCACGGAACATATTGGTTACCGGTACTTCGGCGGTAGGTATCAGGTAAAGGTCATCTACCCCAACATGATACATTTGCCCTTCTTTATCGGGTAGCTGCCCCGTTCCGTAGCCTGATGCCTCGTTAACAAGGTGCGGCACCTGGTATTCTTTATAACCGGCTTCGGTATTCTTATCTAAAAAGTAAGAAATTAGTGCACGTTGCAGCCTTGCACCTTTTCCTTTATATACCGGGAAGCCTGCCCCTGTTATCTTGTTGCCAAGTTCAAAATCGATAATATCATATTTTTTGGCAAGCTCCCAGTGCGGCATAGCACCTTCAAAAAGTGCGGGTATATCGCCTTCGCGGTGCACCTCTTCATTATCATCTGCGCTTTTGCCCTGCGGCACAATGTCGGCAGGGGTGTTAGGCAGCTTGTATAATACCTGCGTAAGCTCCTCGGTAACGGTGTTAAGTACCTCTGTTAGTTCTTTGCTTTTTTCTTTATACTGTGTGGTTTTTTCGCGGAGGATGACAGCCTTAGCCTTTTCTCCCGCTTTCATAAGCTCGCCAATGTCTTTAGACAGTTTGTTGGATTCCGATAAAACAGTGTCAAGCTCTACCTGGGTACTCCTGCGTTTTTCGTCAAGGGCAATTACCTCTTCAACAAGCGTTGCGGCATCCATATTGCGTTTTGCCAGCGCCTGTATTACTTTGTCTCTGTTTTCTCTTATAAATACTGTCTGTAACATGGTTTATGGTATTTTATGAAGTCAGCAAATTTAAGGATTTGTTTTAATTATTCCTTTTACTGCCATTAAACTTTCGGTTGTTTTACTACAGGCTGCCATTATGCTTATTTATAAAATAATTCGCTATTTTTGAACAAATTACAATGGAATGAGAAAAATTACTTTTATAGGATGCCTGCTGCTTGGCATGTTGCCGGTTTTAGCACAGCAGGTCGAAGATACGTTTGGCAGCCTAGTGGAAGCTGAAATGAAATCGGCTTGGCAGATAAGCAATTTTACAGCCAACCAAAACACTGCCAACTATGATGTGCTCTCGCACGTGCTGGAGTTTAATGTAGATCCTGCCGAATATTATATAGAAGGTACTGTAACCACAACCTTCAGGGCGAAAACATTCATGACCAGCATAACGTTCGACCTTACACAGCAGTTGAGCGTGAATTCTGTAACTATAGATGGCGATATTGTTTCTTTTACGCAGAATGGGGATGAGCTGATAATTTCTTTGGGCTCGGGTATTGATGAAAACACGGTTGCAACGGTTGTTGTAGATTATGAAGGCGAACCGGGCTTTAGCGAGGGCGCCTTTACGATAGATACGCATAATGGCGTGCCGGAACTGTGGACACTATCGCAACCCTACGGCGCAAAAGACTGGTGGCCCTGCAAGCAGGACTTGAATGACAAGATAGACAACACCGACATTTATATTACCGCACCTTCTGAATATGTGAGCGTGGGCAACGGGCTAGAAATTTCGCAAACCGATAATGGCAATGGTACCACCACAACCCATTTTCAGCATAATTACCCAATACCGGCCTATCTTATAGCCATTGCAGTAACCAATTACCAAGTGTTTACTCAGACAGCGGGTACTGCACCCAATACATTCCCTATAGTGAATTATATCTATCCGGAGATGTATGATTTTATCACTACACAGCAGTTGCCGTTAACGGTGCAGATGATAGATTTGTTTGAGGAGCTTTTTGAAACCTATCCTTACCACGAAGAAAAATACGGGCATGCACAATGCAGCCTGGGCGGTGGTATGGAGCATGCAACCGTATCTTTTATGGGAGGGTTTAACCGTGAGCTTGTGGCGCATGAACTGGCACACCAGTGGTTTGGCGACAAAGTAACCTGCGGCTCGTGGAAGGATATATGGCTTAATGAAGGCTTTGCCACTTATTTATCAGGGCTTGTGGTAGAAGATTTTGACGGTGAGGACGCCTTTACCAACTGGAAGGGTGGGCGCATAGGTAACATTACCAGCCAGCCAGGCGGCGCAGTTTACCTTACCGATACTGATACTACAAATGTGGGCAGGATATTCAGCGGGAGGCTTTCTTATAATAAAGGCGCAATGGTAGTGCACATGCTGCGCTACAAGCTTGGGGATGCCGACTTTTACCAGGGGCTTAAAAACTATCTTGCAGACCCTGACCTTGCCTTTGGGTATGCCAAAACACCTGACCTTAAGGAACATCTTGAGACAGCTTCGGGAACAGACCTCACTGAATTTTTTAACGACTGGGTGTATAACCAGGGTTATCCGGTATATAACATAACCGTAAACCACTGGGGCGAAGGGCAGGTAAAAGTTACTATAAACCAAACGCAGTCGCATCCGTCAGTTTCGTTTTTTGAAATGCCGATTCGCATACGCCTCTCGGGCAATGGCGGTGCTGTGCAGGATGTACTGCTCGACAATACATTTAACGGGCAGGAGTTTACCGTACCTGTCGATTTTACGGTTACGGGAGTGCAGTTTAACCCGGGTAATGATATTATATCGGCTAACAGCCAGGCCATTTTAAATACTGATATACCGGCACTGCAAAGGGTTGTGCTTTATCCTAACCCGGTAACCGGCACGCTGCACCTGCAACTGCCACAGGGTGTACTGGCAGAGCAGGCTGTTTTTTATAATGCATTAGAGCAAAAGGTTATGGAAACCGCCAACCAGTCGGTTTGGAATGTGTCGCAGCTTGCACAGGGTATTTATAATATAACACTTACCACCAATAATGGTACAACACAACTTAGGTTTGTAAAGCAATAAATAAAGGCTGTCTCAAAAGATGTCATTCTGAACGAATGCAATGCAGTAAAGAATCTTTTATTTGAATGAAATAGATTCTTCCTGCGTTAGAATGACAAAAGTGCCTGTTAAAGCACTTTTGGAGACAGCTAATCTTTATAGATATTAAGCAGGAGTACTAAACTTTTCGAGTACTTCGTCCATTACCGCATATATATCGGCAGGGTCATCGTGCGTTACCATGCGCTGCCTGTAATCTTTAAAATGCGGTATGCCTTTAAAGTAATTGGTGTAGTGCCTGCGGGTTTCAAACACACCCACACGTTCACCTTTCCATTCTATAGCCCATTTCAGGTGGTTTCGTGCGGCCTCAACCCTGTCTTCTACAGTAGGTTCCGGCAGGTGTTCGCCTGTGGCAAAAAAGTGCTTAATCTCATTAAATATCCACGGGTAACCAATAGAAGCACGGCCTATCATAATACCGTCAAGACCATATTTATTTTTATAGGAAAGTGCCTTTTCAGGGCTGTCGATATCGCCATTACCAAAAATAGGGATGTGTATGCGGGGGTTGTCTTTCACTTTTGCAATAGGCCCCCAGTCGGCTTCACCTTTATACATCTGCGACCTTGTGCGCCCATGTATGGTTAATGCCTTTATGCCAACATCCTGAAGCCTTTCGGCAACTTCATATATATTAATGCAGCTTTCATCCCAGCCCAGGCGCGTTTTTACCGTTACGGGCAGGCTGGTGCTGTTTACCACTGCTTTGGTTAAACGCACCATTAAATCTATATCTTTAAGCACGCCCGCTCCGGCACCTTTGCTAACCACCTTTTTTACAGGGCAGCCAAAGTTAATATCTACAAGGTCGGGGTTAACGGTTTCCACAATCTTTGCCGACATAGCCATTGCTTCCTCATCGCCGCCAAATATCTGTATGCCCACAGGGCGCTCATAATCAAATATGTCAAGTTTTTGCCTGCTCTTCATGGCATCGCGTATAAGCCCTTCAGACGAAATAAACTCGCTGAACATCAGGTCGGCGCCATGCTCTTTGCACAACCTCCTGAAAGGCGGGTCGCTCACGTCTTCCATAGGCGCCAGCAGCAGCGGAAAATCAGGCAGTTCTATATTTCCAATCTTAACCATCTTCTTCATTTTCTGCAAAATTACAACAAATACCATAAACATTTATAATGGTGCTTTTGTGCGGCTATAAAGATGCTCAATAGCTGTATCAATTAATACGATAACCAAGCCCTGAATTGCTTATGTCGCCGCCTTACATTTGTAAAAGAAAAATGAAACAAAAGCCATAACGGCTAAAACAATATAACCCATTATTTTTTTACTTCAAGCTATTTTTTAATCAGCGCTTTGTTCCCCAACAACGCGCTTTTTTTATTACTATTCTTACATAAAATTTTTTATGCTAAATTTTTAACCATTGGTGCTTTTTGTTGGGTGATATTTAACAGGGTTCAGTTAACAATTAACTAATGATAAAGATATTCAGCGTTAACAATTAGCGTCATTTGCAAAGATAAACGGGCTTGTTTATAACGCCTGTTTCTAAACCTTGCTATATGATGTTAAAAATTACTCTTAAACAAAAAATGATGTTGTGCATGCTGCTGGTAAACCTGTTTTGCTTTGCACAAACTAATGTGTGGACCGGGCAGCAGAGCACCTACTGGAACACTCCTGCAAACTGGTCTTTAAACCAGATTCCTACTCTTGATACCAATGTTTTAATTTCTGTTACTCAAACAGGTAATTATCCGGTTGTTACAGGTGAAGATGGTGTAGCCGATTGTAACAATATTACTATTGAAGAGGGGGCATCAGTCACAGTGTCCGGAGACGGAGCAGGGCAGTTGAGGATAGAGGGTGCTATAACCAATAACGGAGTACTTGATGCTACTGACGGGACTATTGTAATGATAGGCATAGCACCGCAGCTGATTCCGGCAAGTGCTTTTAGCGACAATACTGTTCGTAACCTTACCAGTTTTAATATTACCGGGGTTACGCTTTCAGGGCCGCTTAGCCTTACAGGAATTTTGCGCGTAAGGACAGGTAACTTTAATACCGGCGGATATCTCACCCTAAAAAGCAACGCCACTACAACAGCCATTGTAGATGAGGTTGACGGGAGTATAACAGGAGATGTAACAGTAGAGCGTTACATACCTGCACGCAGGGCATTCCGCTTTTTGAGCTCGCCTACAACAGGCGGTACTATATTGAGCAACTGGCAGGAAAATAAAGCTGATATTGAAGGCTATGGTACAGATATTACAGGGCCGGGCGGAGAAGCTAACGGTTTCGATATATCAGGCAGCAATAACCCCTCAATGTTTACACACAATAATGAGAGTGGAGTGTGGGAGGCTGTAACCGAAACAACCACAACTTTACAGGCGGGCACACCTTACAGGCTTATGGTTCGTGGTGACAGGACGGTTGACCAGACCGATAATAACGCTACACCAACCACTACAGTGCTTCGTTCTACAGGAACACTTGAGACCGGAGACGTTCAGTTATACTTTAATTCATTTACAATTAATGCAGGGTATTACCTGTTTTTGGGCAACCCATATCAGGCACCTGTAGATATGCAGGCTGTACTGGCAGATGCTACAAACATTATAGAAGATTACTACTTTGTGTGGGATCCTACACTTAACAGCAGGGGCAGTTATGTAACTGTAAATGTTGAGAGCAACATGAGTAATATAGCTGCATCTGAAGCAAACCGCTACCTGCAGCCTAACCAGGCTTTCTTTGTTCAGATAGAATCAACCGGATTAACAGAACTATCATTTAACGAAGAGCATAAATATGTGGTTTCTAATACTACAAATGATGTTTACCGTACTAATAATGAGCCTGTTGCAAGCCTGAAGCTTACAATGTTTACACAGGAGGCTTATAACTCAAACGAAAAGGCTGCCGACGGCTTTACAGTTTTGTTTGCTGACGGATATAACAATAGCCTTGACGGCAGGGACGCGGTTAAGCCGGGTAACCTTGATGAAGGCGTGGGCACGATAAATTCGTCGAAGGTTTTAAGTTTTGAAAAAAGGCAAATGCCCGTTCCGGAAGATGTAATACCGGTTTCCAATACAAATTACCGCACTACCGATTATGTATATGTGATTGACATTGAGGGAATAGAAAACGTGAATGCTTTTTTACATGACAAATATACGGGCACTATGCAGGCTATAACCAATAATGAAACTACTGCCTATAGTTTTAGTATAAACAGTAATGATGAGACCAGCAGCGCTGCTAACCGATTTGATATTGTTTTTGCTGAAGCGCTGTCATCAGGAGATTTTGAAAGTATGAAGGTTGCTGTTTACCCTAACCCTGTTAGTCTGGGAGGCAGCTTTACAGTTCAGGCGCCTGATGCGGTTAATTTAGATGTAAATCTTTATGACACGCTGGGCAGGCAGGTTGGGTGTACTGTTAATGAAGTTGCCAATGGCGTAACCGTTATGCCTCAAAGCACGCTTTCAGCGGGTGTTTATATGGTACAGGTAAGCAATGGGGGTAAAACAATAACTAAAAAGATAATAATAAAGTAATAATATGAAACTTAAAATAAACCCGATACATACATTCTTAATACTGGCAATCTTTCTTTTTTCTGCCCCGGTTGCTACAGCACAAACCGGTTTTGATGACGATGTTGATGATGAGCCGGAAGAAGTCCCTGCACAGCCTTTTGCAATAGCAGGGCTAATGCTTGGAGCATTTGCAGGCTATTATTTAATAAGAAAATCTGTTTCAGAAAGGCTAATAAGGAATTAATAATTTATTTGCAATTGTAACTAAAAAGCGCCACTTATAGTGGCGCTTTTTTTAATTATTTCATAATTATTATTTTAAAAAATGAGTTTATCAATAAATTACTACAAATTTAAACTTAAATTATCATTAACAATTTCATTTTCTTACTTTTGTGGCTATTTTAATTAATTTTAAAAAAATTGTAAATGAACTATTTAAGCCGTATTAAATTAATTCCTGCATGTATAATGCTATTTTTAATTACTGCCCCCGCAGTTTATGCACAACCTGGTTTTGACGATGATGTTAACGATGAGCCGGAAGCCGGTATAACTTCTTATGCTGCTTCATTACTCATTGCATCATGTGCAGGTTATTATTTAACCCGAAAAATAAAAGTTTCTAAATCTTAGCCTCCCAAAAATGAGAAAAAATTACATTGTTTTATTATTGTGCATTTTCGCAGGAGTTGCAAATGCACAGGTAACCCAGATTTATACCGATTTTAATAATTTCTGGACATCGAGCTCAACCAGCATTAACAGTGTGCAGCCAAACCTTTCACACAACCTGCTTGCTTTCCGTTGGAATGGTACTGTTTACTCAACAGGTGTTGATGATGCTAAATTAACAGCCAATGGTATTACTTACCAGAACACCAAATTCAGGGCGCTGCCAATTACTACTGTTCCTTTAACTTCGTCATCTGGTGGTAGCAATCCGTATTATATCGGGGTTGGTGCTTTGTCTGATGGTCTTGCTAACACTACAAGCGCGACTTTTCTTAATCCACAAGTAACTACGGGCGCTATGAAGGCGGCATACCTTACTATGGGTGAAAACGGCCTTGACCTGGGTACCGGCCTTACCAATATACCTTCGGGCAGCACACTTACCTTTAACCTTAGTGCTAACGGTATCACTCTTGCAAATATTAATGATGGAATTCCTGACGTACTGGTTAGCCAGATAGCACAGCCTACAAGTACAGGGGTTGACCAGCTATTTTTTCAGGATGCAAGCGGAAATATGGTGGGTAATGCCGTAAGTATAAATTTGAGCAACAACACGTCATTTCCTACTGTAGGTAACTGGAATGTTGACTTTTATAACAATAATAGTACTGCTGATACCGGATTTATCAATACCAACAGGACGCTTAAATTCTTTACTGCCGACCTTTCTCAATTTGGTATAACTGCTGCTAACTATGCCAGTGCACGCAGGCTTATATACCAGCCGGGTGGTACATCAGACCCCGCTTTTATTGCTTACAACGAACCGTCTATAGGTGTTGCTCAGCAATTAGTTATTACAGCCCAGCCTACTACATCTGACTGCGATGGTTTTATGCCTACCAGTTTTACAGTAAGGCTTGCCGACTCTTTTGGGGCTGTTGTACAACAGGCAGGTTTTACCATTACTGCTTATATGGAAACAGGCCCGGGCCAGCTATTGGGTACAACCAGTGTTACAACAAATGCGCAGGGTATAGCTACTTTTAGTAACCTTTACTTTGAGGTGGGCGGAGACCACGTTATCCGTTTTGAAAATACCAGCCTTAAAGATGCAATTTCTACTACTATTGTGGGTCCCGACTGTTCTCCTAACGTGTGGACAGGTAACGTGAGCACAGACTGGAATGCTACAGGTAACTGGCAGACGGCAAGTATACCAAATGCGAACAATAATGTTACCATTCCTGCAGGAAGGCCTAATTATCCCGTATTAACTGCTAACGCAGGTGCGAAAGACCTTGTAATGGGTGCAGGAGCTACTATAGATCTTAATGGTAAATTATTTACCATTAAAGGTAACATAACTAAAGATGCTACCGCTTATATTGATGCGGCAGATACAGGCTCAGAACTTTATATGTCGGGTACATCGGCACAAACCATACCTGATGGGTTTATACAAAACAACAACATCGCTAACTTTACAGTAGAAAATGCTGCGGGTGTTACCACACTAAACCCAATGAACCTTACAGGTGTTGCAAGGGTACGTTCAGGTAATTTCAATACAAACAATATGCTAACGCTGGTGTGCTCATTCAGCCCGCAGCGTACTGGGCAGATAGGTGTGCTTGACGGAACAATTACAGGAACAGTAACTACAGAGCAGTGCTTCCCGGCACGTCGTGCTTTCAGGTTTGTTTCTTCTTCTGTAACCACTACTACATCTATACGTGAAAACTGGCAGGAAGATGCTTCAACGTGGGATGATGACCCTAACCCGGGTTACGGTACACATATTACAGGTGCTGGTTCTTCAGGCTCAGATCCTTCAGCTACAGATGGTGTAAATGGTTTCGACTGGCAGCCATCAGGTGCCTCTTCAATGTTTGCTTTTAATAACAGTACACAGTCATGGGGTGCGGTTACAAACACATTGGGTACGCTAACTGCGGGTACTCCTTACAGGCTTTTAATAAGGGGCTCAAGAAGTACAGATATTACATCTAATGCAGCCGTGCCAACCAACACTAAACTCCGTTCAACAGGTGCTGTTGTAAAAGGCCCTGTTGCTGTTAGCGGCTTATCAACTACAAGCGGAGGGTATAGCTTTGTGGGTAACCCTTTCCATACAGTAGTAGATATGAACCGTGTAATGAGCAACTCATATAACCTTACGAATTTCTACTATGTTTGGGATCCTACACTGGGCGGTACACCTACGGTAGGCCAGCCGGGCGGACGCGGAGGTTATGTTACCGTGAATGCATCTACAGGCGCTAAGAGTAATGCATCATCGGCAGCTACGCGCTACTTACAGCCATACCAGGCATTCTTTGTACAAACATCAACTTTAGGAGGTACGCCACAACTTACCTTTAATGAGAATGATAAAAGGCCTACTGCAGCGCAAACTGCTGTATTCAGGACTTTCGGTAATCCGTTTATAGACCTTAACCTGTATTACCAGGATGCTTTTGATGTAGGCGATACTTCATCGGATGGTTTAAGGATAGATTTCAGCGAAGCCCAGAACAACGAAGTGGATGTAAATGATGCGCTTAAACTTACCAACCTTGATGAGAACATTGCGCGTTTAGATGGTGAGAACTATGTAGCTATGGAAAACCGCGACCTGCCTGTGGCAGAAGAGGAGCTTCCGCTTGCTATATGGCAATACCGCAAAACCGACTATGTAATGCAGCTTGACCTTGGTACTTTTGAAGACCTTGATGTTTTCCTTAAAGATAACTATCTTAACGTAGAAACACTTCTTACAGAGAATGACGTTAATAACGTTAGCTTTACTATAGATAACGATATCCCTGCAAGTAAAGATTTAGGCAGGTTCTCTATAGTATTCAGGGCTACGCCACTGGGCAATGAAGTTGTTGAAAATGCCAAAGGCTTCTCATTATTCCCTAACCCGCTAAGCGGTAGCGAGCTTTACATTAACGCTCCTGCCGGTCATGAATCAGCACAAGTGATAATATACAACACACTTGGCCAAGAAGTATATAAAACGGCCCAGGACTTTACAGGCAATAACCAGCTTGTATTGCAGGTTAATAAACTTGAGGCTGGTATGTACATCCTTAAGTTAAAAACAAAAACCGGTGTAGCTTACTCATCAAAATTCATTAAAGAGTAAGTTTCATTAATAAATTATTGTAAAGCAGCATCCTGAAAAGGGTGCTGCTTTGTTATTTATCAACACGAAAACGTTGTAATCAACAATTTTTATAACAAAACGCCAGCTTCAAGTTATATGTATGTTATTTTTTGTACCTTAGCACTAATGAGAAATAAGTAAACCCTGAATTTACTGCTATTTTAATTAAGTGCATCAGAGCCCCCTTTCTGATGCACTTTTTTTATTCTTTCAATACGCTTGGCACCGCTTTGTAACTCGCTAACTTTAACTATATTTGCCGATTAATCGGGCTACCTTTACAAGAGCCTTGCAGGCCTGCCTGCCACCTGATAACAGACGAAGATGAAGAACATTAGAAATTTTTGCATTATTGCCCATATCGACCACGGAAAAAGTACCCTGGCCGACCGCCTGCTTGATGCCACACAAACCGTAACGGCACGCGAACAGCAGGCCCAGTTGCTGGATAATATGGATTTGGAGCGTGAAAGGGGTATCACCATAAAAAGCCACGCCATACAAATGGAGTATATGTATAAGGGCGAAAAATATATACTTAACCTTATAGATACTCCCGGGCATGTTGACTTCTCGTATGAAGTGTCGCGTTCCATTGCAGCGTGCGAGGGCGCTTTGCTTATTGTGGATGCCGCACAGAGCATACAGGCGCAAACCATAAGCAACCTGTACCTGGCTTTGGAAAATGACCTTGAAATTATACCGGTGCTTAATAAAGTAGACCTGCCAAGCGCAAACCCCGAAGAGGTAAGCGATGATATAGTAGAGCTACTGGGTTGCAAACACGAAGATATTATACCTGCCAGCGGTAAAACCGGTTTTGGTGTAGATAAGATACTTGAAGCCATTGTAGAGCGCGTTCCTGCGCCAAAAGGTGATGAAGAGGAGCCGCTACAGGCGCTTATATTTGATTCGGTTTATAACCCGTTCCGTGGGATTGAGGTTATCTTCCGTGTGATAAACGGCTCTATAAGCAAAAACCAGAAAATTAAGTTCATGGCTACCGGCAAAGAATACTTTGCCGACGAAATTGGTACTCTGAAACTAAACCAGGTGCCTAAGCAGCAGATAAAAGCTGGAGATGTGGGTTACCTTATTTCGGGGATTAAAGAAGCGCGCGAGGTAAAAGTGGGTGATACCATTACCGATGCCAAAACACCAACGCAAAATATGATTGCCGGTTTCGAGAACGTGAAGCCGATGGTATTTGCGGGTATTTACCCGGTTGATACCGAAGATTATGAAGAGCTGCGCAACAGTATGGAAAAGCTACAGCTAAACGATGCCTCACTGGTATTCTCTCCCGAGAGTTCGGCGGCGTTGGGCTTTGGTTTCCGATGCGGGTTTTTAGGCATGCTCCACATGGAAATTGTGCAGGAGCGTTTGGAGCGTGAGTTTAACATGACGGTTATTACAACCGTACCCAACGTGTCTTACTTTGCCTATACCAAAAAAGAGCCTGAAAAAGCATTTATAGTAAACAACCCGAGCGACCTGCCCGAGCCAAGCAAGCTTGACAGGGTAGAGGAGCCGTATATTAAGGCAACCATAATTACCAAGGCCGACTTTGTGGGGCAGGTTATGAGCCTTTGTATCGACAAGCGCGGACAGATAACCAACCAGACGTACCTGACACCCGAGCGCGTAGAGCTTACGTTTGATATGCCGCTTGCCGAAATTGTATTCGACTTTTATGACAGGCTTAAAACGGTATCTAAAGGATATGCTTCGTTTGACTACCACCCGATAGGCATGCGCACCAGTAAGCTGGTAAGGCTCGATGTGCTGCTTAATGCGCAAAACGTTGATGCTCTTAGCGCACTGATACACGAGGACAATGCCTACAACATAGGTAAGAAAATGTGCGAAAAGCTGAAAGAGCTTATACCGCGCCAGCAGTTCGACATTCCGATACAGGCTGCCATTGGTGCCAAAATTATAGCGCGTGAAACCATTAAGGCACTGCGTAAAGACGTTACCGCCAAGTGTTACGGTGGTGATATTTCGCGTAAGCGTAAACTACTGGAAAAGCAGAAAGCGGGTAAAAAGCGTATGCGCCAGGTGGGTAACGTAGAGATACCACAACAGGCATTTATGGCGGTACTTAAACTGAACGACTAAGCCCCTCCCAGCTTCCCCGAAGGGGAAATTAGAAAAGATAATAGATTTTAGATAATAGAACCCGGTACAGATGCGCCGGGTTTTTTGTTATATTTAACAAATAAATTAAACTAAAAAATTATGGAGTTAAAACTTAAAGGTTCTGATTTTACAACAAAAGTGAATTTCAAAGAAGCAGTTAAAAACTTTTTTGATTTTAATATTGCTACAGCAATAACAGAGATTGTAAGTATAGAAGCTAATGCGGAAATGAAAGCATTTTTACTTTTATATAACACTATAACAAAAACTTGTGTTTCTTTAGCAAAAGAACTAGACCAAGAAAAAGTAAATCAAGTAGATAATTTGCAAATTATAAGTTCTGATTTTGAGATTAAGTTGAGAAACTTGCTAGAAAACGAAATAATATTATCAGAAGAATTCTTTTATGACTCCCTTAATTTTAACAAAAATTATTTAATCCATAGTTATAAATTATTTGATAACTATATAGCTCTTTTGAAGATTAAAACCCCAAAAAATTATGAGTATATCTTTTATAAAAAGTTTCGTGAAAACTTACTATTCGAATTTCAATATGAAAAAGAAAAGTACATTGAACTACTTGATTATTTCAAGAATCCAATTATAAAAGAAAATATTCAATTTGATGCTTTAATTGATTACTATATAACGATTAAAAGTTTCTTCACAAATGATTTAAGACCAAATACAGAATATAAAGAAAGATTAAGCGATTTATACATAGAACCTTATTTTGAAGTTTTCGTGAATAATTCCATTTCTGAATATACAAGTCTCGGTTTTGTTACTTTAGAAGAAGAAATAAATATTCATGATTATATAAGTTCGTATTTTATACCAGGAGAAAAACATCCCGAAATAAAGCAAGAGTATAATATGCTCTTTATTCTCGGGCAGCCAGGACAGGGTAAAACCTCATTATGTTACAAAGTAGTTTATGACTATCTAGAAAGTGAAACTGGATTGCCTAATATACCTATTTATTTTGTAAAAATAAGGGATTTAGTAGCAAAGGACTTTATAAACTCACCTTTCGATGAAATTAATTCTGTATTAAAAAACAATGTTAACTTTAATTCTTGCGAATGTATATTAATTCTTGATGGGTTAGATGAAGCATACATGGCTGGAGGCATAAGCGATAATGATTTACGGAATCTATACGATCGTCTTAATAAGACTACAAGTAAAAATAAAAAACTAAAAATAATACTTACTTCCCGATTCAATTATCTAAATATTAATGAATCCTGTTTAGATGGTTCTTTAGTCATACAACTTAATGAATTGACGGATGAACAAATAATCCTTTACGCTGAGAAGTTTAAATTATTTTATCCAGAAAATAACTTTATAAATAAAGTTAAAGTAATTACAAATAATGATAATTATGAACATATTAAAGAACTATTGAAGCAAGCAGTGATTATATATTTTGTGGCTATTGCAGATATAGATGTAGATGATAAAGATTCAAAGTCAAAGATATATGATAAAATTTTTGACACACTTTCAAAGAGGGCTTGGGATAATAGTGGACAATTAGATTTTATAAATTCTAAGGTAAAAACCAATTCAATATTTTATCAAAAACAACTTAGAGACTACATTCGAAGTATTGCTTTTGAGATATATCAATCACCAAATTTATATATAACTTTAAATAGATTAATAAGTCTAGATTCAACTAAAAACTTCATAAAAAAATGTTTTTCGGAAGATATAAATAGTTCTCCTGACAAATTAAAAGATATCAGCAAATATCTTCTAATCAGTTTTTATTTTCAAGAATCAAAAAATAATCCTAATTCAGATACTGCTATAGAATTTTTTCATAATTCATTGTGGGAGTTTTTAACTGCTGAATATATATGGGAAGAGAATAAGCGAATTTTGCTTCAAAAGGATGAATATGATGATTTCAAGGATATATCTGTACAAGACTATTTTAATTATTTAAATAAGCTTGTAAAAAATAAAACTTTAAATGATGCTGTTTTTGAAAATCTAATCGAATTAATTAAAAATGATGATAATGAAGTTAAAAAAAATGTAGTTTCACAAATAACTCCATTATTTTCAAAATTAGTTGAGAACTCATTTTTACTAGATTATCGAGTTTCAGAAAATCAGATAAATGCATTACAGAAGATATTTGGTATTTTCGAGGTAGTCTGGACTTTTTATCATACATCAAATACAAATCTGGAGAACCCTATAGAAATTAATAACGAAATTAGACTATACTTATTTTCTTACCGTAAAAAGTTTCAATTTAATTATAATTTTGCTAACGTGAAATTTCTACAAGGATATCCTCTATCTCTTAATAACTCCTATGAAAATGTAGCATTCTACAATGAATATTTTGTTAACATAACATCAGAGTCCAGCTTTTATAAATGTTATTTCAATTCGGGATTTCATACATGTGAAATTTCGCATTGTGATTTTGAAGATGTTACATTTGATAATTGTTACTTTCATGATACAGCTGAAATTATTGGTAATAATTTCAGTAAATGTACTTTTATCGATACTTCAGTTTCATCTGAAAAATGGTATAACTTTTTCATTGAAAACAATCATTTCGATGAAGACTTTTTGAATAATTATGAATTATCATCTCGACCAAGTTTAGGCAACAACGAAGAAGAAGAAGAAGTTTTTTATATTCGACAGAAGCAGCAGATATGATTGATACAACACCAGGCACATTTTTTGATAATCTTAACAGGAAAGATTATATTTGACCAATCACATTCAATTAACACACAAATGGAACTAAAATCGAGAAACCCGCTATTAAATAACAAAGCCTTTAATGCAGGCACTACTACCGTTTATGATGCCGACGGCCGCCCTGTAGAGATTATTGACAGGGAAAACACAATGACCGTTAACGGTGCCGTAAACAAAAGCATACTGATGCTGGTGCTGCTGGTAAGCAGTGCCTTTATAGTATGGCAGTTGTTCTTTGCAGGCTATAACGTGCTGCCAATGATGATTGGCGGAGCCATAACATCTTTAATAGTTTATTTTATTGCTATATACAAACCTGCTTACACGCCCTATCTTGTTCCGGCCTATGCCGTACTGGAGGGTGCCTTTATAGGCGGGCTTTCTGCCTTTTTTGAAGCAAGGTATCCGGGCTTGGTAATGCAGGCTGTGGCTGCCACATTTGTAACCTTTTTAGTGTGCTTTTTGCTGTACAGGTTTAAAGTGGTTAAGGTAACGCAGCAGTTCCGCTCGGTGGTAATAGGTGCTACGCTTGCTATTTGTACATTCTACCTATTTGGTTGGATTATGTCTATATTCGGCGTGCAGTTGTTCATATACGGCAACTCGCTGATAAGCATTGGCTTCAGCGTGTTTGTAATTGTTATCGCTGCCCTAAACCTTTTCCTTGACTTCGATCTTATTGAAGAAGGCGCAAGACGCAGGCTGCCAAAATATATGGAGTGGTTTAGTGCTATGGCATTAATGATAACACTGGTTTGGCTATACATCGAATTCCTTAAACTACTTGCCAAACTTTCAAGCAGGGATTAATTATGACTATTTAAATAAGAAAAGCTGCTATTAGCAGCTTTTCTTATTTAAATAATATTGGGTTTCGCATAGAGGTTTTTCCGTATGATTTTTCACCAGTTTTATGACAAAATTTTTCAGGAAAATCGAGATTTCCAAATTCGCTCCATACCCTCCATGCTTCTTTCGAAAGAGGCTGCTTAGGATTGAATGGTATTTTCTCTCCTGTTCTTATACAATAGCCAAACTGGGGTTTATTTGAAACTTCTTCCCTTTCAGGTCTTTCCTCATATTTGCTATTCCCATTAACTTCTATTTCAGAAGGAAAGTCATCCATTCTCTTGATTTCGTAATTTCCGCGTTTAAATGAATAATAGTATTCAGTTGAGTCATGTAAGACTTTTGAACCAATAAAATTTTTAGAGCTTAAGAGTAAAACTTTTTTATATTCATATTGCGGACGTTTTATAAAGACCGCTGTGTTATCATTTGCAAGCTGTAAACAAGTATGAAAAGCTTCATCGTCATAATTGTTTTTACTGCTAAAAAAACTATGATTTGTAGTACTAAACACTCCGAATTCAATATTGTTCAGAAATGAATAATCATATAAATTAATAGAAGTTACTATGCCGCAAGTCTCGTTGCCGTAATATTTAGCATGCAGGTTAGGTACGTGAACAATACTAATATTAGGAAATTTTTTAAAGTAATCGAAGTCTTCTTTGTTCATACTACGCTTTACTTCTGTTTCATTTTTTCCAAAAACCAAAATTATATGTAGCCCCGAGTTGTTTTCGTGCTTATCAAATATTTTTTTAAAATACGAATCGAGCTTTACGTATGGTGATACAATTAATAGGATTTTCTCGGCGTTCCATATGATATCATATATCTTATCCCCGAGTTTTTTTCCGGTTAAAAATTCTGACATAATTTTAAAGTTGATATTTAGCGGATAAATATAATATCTTTTTTAAAATTATAATCAATCCTATTAAAACTCAAACTTAAGCTGCACCGCTACAGCCTTTTTTTCGCCCGGGGCAGTGTCGGTATTAAGGTTAGATAACGATATGCCCAGCAGGCGTACGCTTTCTTTAGGGCGTTCTTGGTACAGCAGTTCTTTAGCGGTTTCAAATATCAGGCTCTTATCACTGATAAAATATTGCAGGGTTTTGCTGCGGGTTTGCAGCGTAAAGTCGCTGTATTTCATTTTAAGGGTTACGGTCTTGCCGGCAATCTTTTTCTTTTTCAGCCTGCGTTCAAGCTCTCCGGCTGTATCAAGCAGCTTTTCTTCCATAAAAACCTCCGATACCAAATTCTCCCTGAAGGTATGCTCTGTGCCCACGCTTTTGGCTATCCTGTCAGGCTTAACCTCGCTGTTGTGTATGCCCCTCACCACATGGTAGTAGTACCCACCCGACTTACCAAAGTGCTGCACAAGATATTCTTCTGACTTTTCTTTAAGGTCTTTGCCTGTAAAAATGCCCAGTTGGTACATCTTCTCGGTAGTAACCCTGCCCACACCATAAAATTTGCCAATAGGCAAATCTTCCAGAAATTGCAAGACTTCATCAGGGTTAACCGTTTTCTGCCCGTTAGGCTTGTTATAGTCGCTTGCTACTTTAGCTATAAACTTATTTACAGATATCCCCGCCGAAGCCGTAAGTCCCGTTTCAGCCAAAATGCGTTCGCGTATCTCGCGGGCTAATAGTGTCGCGCTTGGGTTGCCCTTTTTGTTGCGGGTTACATCAAGGTAGGCTTCATCTAATGATAGCGGCTCTACAAGGTCGGTATAATCAAAGAATATTTTACGGATTTGCTGCGATATTTCACGGTAACGGTCAAAGCGCGGCTTTACAAAAATAAGTTCGGGACATTTTTTCTTGGCGAGATACCCGCTCATGGCACTGCGCACCCCAAATTTACGTGCCTCATAGCTTGCCGCCGAAACAACACCGCGTGTTTCGCCTCCGCCCACGGCAATAGGTTTTCCTATAAGTTGCGGGTTGTCCTTCTGCTCTACAGAGGCATAAAAGGCATCCATATCTACATGGATAATTTTCCGCTGCGGCACGTGCAATTCCATGTCACAAAAATACTGTATATTTATATAAAAAGGTTGTATGGGAAAGATTGCAATAATATTAGGCGCTACAGGCGCCACGGGTAACCAGTTGGTTAAAATGCTGATTAGTGACAGCAGGTATGATAAGATAAAACTTTTTTCGAGGAGCAGCGCGGGTATCAGCAGCATTAAGGTGGAGGAATACCTTACCGACCTTTTTGAGCTTGAAAAATGCAGTGCAGATTTTACAGGCGATGAAGTATTTTGCTGCATAGGCACTACAAAATCTAAAACCCCTGACGAAGAAACCTACCGCAAGATCGATTATGGAATACCTGTAGCTGCCGCAAAGCTGGCAAGGAAAAATAACATCAATACCTTTATAGTAATGTCGGCGCTTGGCGCAGATGTTAACAGCAGCATTTTTTATAACCGTACAAAAGGCGAAATGCAGCGCGATGTGGCAGCAGCAGGAGTGCCTAAAACATATGTATTACAGCCTTCGCTTATACTGGCTGAACGCGATGAAACCCGCGTTATGGAAAAGATTGCCGCGGGCTTTATGTGGCTTATCAACCCTTTGCTTATTGGCGGGGCAGCTAAGTTTAAAAGCATTAAGGCAAAAACAATAGCTAAGGCAATGATATGGCTTGCCAACAATAAATATGATGAAGTTATTGTAACTTCAGATAAGCTGCAAAAGCTTGGCTCAAAGTACTTACGATTTCCCGCTTAAGGCACTGTTGCCTTTAGCAGTGGCTTCGGGCAATAAAGTACGGCTGCTGCGCAGGCTCGGGAAAAAGAATGATGCAGGCTTGCGCTTAAAATGCTTCCAGATGGCAGCATTAATATCGCCAAGCTCAGAGAATGGGATGTTACGGGAACGGAATGCCAGCATTACCGAAAGCCCGAAGCTTACAAGGAAGTTAACCAGCCCTATTATGCCAATACCGAATATACCCCAAAAGATCATTTCGTTACTCACGTTATAATTAGCACCATACAGCCCTAATGCGAGGTTGCCGCTGGCAAAGGTTATGTGCCGGATATCAAGGTCTAACCCCAAAAAGATACCCACAGAAGCAGTACTGCCCATAAATACCCCAAACCAGAAGTTACTCACAATACCCGCCCATTTTTTCTCGTATATGTTGGCAAGCTTTTGCGTGCGCACACGCCCCAGTGTCATTTTTAGCCACGGATGCTCTTGTATTCGGTAATACATGTGCTGGTGCTTGTCGCGGTTGGCAACGCTTCCCGCAATAATACCCGACAGAAACAGGAAAATACCGGCTATGGCTGCATGAAAAATGGCAGGTGAGTGCACCGGGCTCAGGTTGTTGATGAGCGAGAACCACTTTGTCAGGGCAAGGTTATAGCTAAAGGTGATATCTATCAGCCAGATGCCCAGCAGCGCTACAGGAAAGGCCACAACAACATTACCTACAAAAGCTATAAACTGCGAGCGAAATACCCTCGCAAAAAATTCGGCAAAGGTTTTATATTTTTCCAGTTCGGGAGAGATCTTTTCACGGCGGCCTGCCTCAAGCGCCCTTACAAGTGCAGGGGCTGTCATGGCTGGTTGTTTAGTGGCAAGAGTAAAGCCCAGTACATATATGGCAATAAAACCCATAGAGTAGTTAAGGCTGTATAATAATGCGTGCCCAAAGGCGCTTGTTTCTACTTTAGAGAGGAAAACCTTTAATATGCAAAGTACAGCCACAATTATACCACCGCCAGCTGCCGTGCGGAACATCCGGAAATATTCTTTCCTGTCTTTGGTTATATAGCTTTCACCCGTGTTGGCTGTGTGCTGCGTTATTTCATAAGATATAAGCTGCGTGCTCTCGTTTATAAGTTTACGAACATTGTTTTTGTCGCAGTTATATTCTATCAGGTAGTAGGCAAGGTCTATGGTGTTGCGGCGGGCATCTTCAGGCTCATTAAGTACCAGTAAGGGCAACAGCGTGCGCAGCCTTTGCAGTTGTTGGCGTATGCGCAAAAGGTTTTGGTTGAGCCGTAGCGATATACCAAACTTGTTACTGTTTCTGAAAGCATGCTCTACATATTCTACGCACTGCCTGTGAAGTATCATGAGCTGCTTATAGCCCAGGTCTTTCGGCAGGATGTAGTTTTTACGCTCTTCCAACAGCTTGTCGCTTATCAGTGCAAACTCTTTTTGTATGGCAAGAAAAGGGCTTTCAAGATTTTCATATTCGGGTACCATTTTGGTTACCTCACTCTCCAGCGCGCGGCCTGCAATGCGGTGCATAAGCACTTCTATAGAGAATAAAAGCTCTGCCAAAGGAGATTTTGCCCTGCTCGAAACATAAACCGAATAAAAATTAAGCTGCGTGAAAAGCATATCAACCTGCTCGGCTGGTATTTTATTTATCCAAAGCGGGTCTGTTTTCAAAAAGAACACCTGGTTCAGTACATATTCCAATGTGTTTTTCTCCGGCTGTTCGGGTATCAGCTTTGCAAACAGGCGGTGGCGCACTTCGTAGAAAAAGTCGGTGTCGCTTAGTATGCCTGCATCTGTAAGTATTTTACTGAATTTTTTGTGCTTCAGTATCTCCTTTAAGTAAAGAGACAGGCCTTTGCAGTACTGCTCATTTTCTTCGAGCATTACCAAAAGTTCGCTTATGTCAACAGTAAGTACCACATCGGGGTTTGCCGGGCGGAAAATATCCACCAGCTCAGCAAGCATATCTACCTCATCCGCTTTGTATTCCCACAGGTTATTCTCATCAAAATTTAATTTGAAGAACTCCTGAAGTGTCATCTTAGGCTTTGGTTTCCTGAACTTCATATAAGCGGGCACTGTGGGACAAAACAGCGTGTAAAATTACAAATACGCCGTTATAAATTGATATGCTTAACAAGGAATTTTATTTGGGCGGTTGCAACATAATTTTAAGGTAATCAGGCAGGTTGTTTACCCTGAACAAAACTGTAACGGCAGCCCGAAACATTCGACTAAGTGTAGTATAAAATAATTTGTATTTTTATGGAGTATGTAATCAATCAGAAAATGAAAAAAGTATCATTAATACTGGCTGTAGGATGCAGCCTTAGTTTACAGGCACAAATGACAGGAAACATAAAGCAGGAAAAAATAAAATATCCCGAAACACGAAAGGCGGCAACAACAGATAATTATTTTGGCACAACGGTAGCCGACCCTTACCGCTGGCTGGAAGATGACCGCTCTGAAGAAACTGCGGCATGGGTAACAGCACAAAACAAAGTTACCTTCGGCTATCTGGACAAAATACCCTTTCGTGATGAGATAAAGAACCGCATGCAAGAGCTCTGGAACTACGAAAAGATATCGGCACCTTTTAAAGAAGGTAATTATACTTACTACTATAAAAATGACGGGCTGCAAAACCAGTCTGTACTGTACCGTAAAGATAAAAACGGGAAAGAAGAGATTTTTATAGACCCGAACACCTTTAGTAAAGACGGAACAACATCGCTGGGCGGGGTTAGCTTTACCAAAGACGGCAGCCTTGTGGCTTACTCTATATCTGAAGGGGGCAGCGACTGGCGGAAGGTGTTTGTTATGGATGCCGATACTAAAAAGCTGACAGGCGAAATGCTTACCGATGTAAAGTTCAGCGGCATAAGCTGGAAAGGCAACGAAGGCTTCTACTATTCAAGCTATGACAAGCCGCAGGGCAGCGAGCTTTCCGCTAAAACGGACCACCACAAGCTCTACTTCCATAAACTGGGAACACCTCAAAAAGAAGATAAGATAATTTTTGGTGACAGCGAAGCTACTAAATACAGATATGTCGGAGGCTACGTTACCGAAGACCAGCGATACCTTGTGGTTTCGGCGGCAAACTCAACATCGGGCAATAAGTTGTTTATAGCCGATTTATCTAAACCCGGCGCTAAACTTGTAACCATTACAGATGATTTTGACAGTGACAGCAGTGTAATAGATACACAGGGCACAACCCTTATGATATTTACCAATTACAAGGCTCCGAACAACAGGATTGTAACGGTTGATGTTGCCGCACCGCAGCAGCAAAACTGGAAAGACCTGATACCCGAAACCGAAAATGTACTTTCGGCCTCTACGGGTGCTGGGTATATTTTTGCAGAATACATGCAGGATGCTGTATCTGTTGTAAAGCAATATGATACTAAAGGCAAGCTGGTGCGCGATATTAAGCTGCCCGGTATAGGCAGTGCAGGCGGCTTTGGCGGTAAAAAAGAAGCTAAGGTGCTGTATTACTCTTTCACCAATTATATCAGCCCCGGCACTATTTATTCGTATGACCCTAAAACAGGAAAATCGGATGTGTACCAAAAGCCTAAAGTAGATTTTAATACGGAGAATTATGTATCTAAACAGGTATTTTACACTTCTAAAGACGGTACTAAAGTACCCATGATTATTACCCACCGCAAAGACCTTGTGCTCGACGGCACTAACCCGACCATTTTATATGGTTACGGCGGTTTTAACATCAGCCTTACACCATCATTCAGTATTGCCAATGCAGTATGGATGGAAAACGGCGGTATCTATGCAGTGCCTAACCTTAGGGGCGGAGGCGAGTATGGCAAGAAGTGGCATGATGCCGGTACTAAAATGCAAAAGCAAAATGTTTTTGATGATTTTATCGCCGCAGCCGAATACCTGATACAAAACAAATATACCTCTCCTGATTATCTTGCTGTTAGCGGGGGCAGTAACGGCGGGCTTTTGGTAGGTGCAACTATGACACAGCGCCCTGACCTGATGAAGGTAGCACTGCCCGCAGTAGGTGTACTCGATATGCTTCGTTACCATACTTTTACGGCAGGAGCCGGATGGGCCTATGATTACGGCACGGCAGAAGACAGCAAAGAAATGTTTGACTACCTTAAAGGTTACTCTCCTGTACACAATGTAAAAAAAGGTACTGAATACCCAGCCACAATGATTATTACAGGCGACCATGACGACCGCGTTGTGCCGGCGCACAGCTTTAAGTTTGCTGCAACCCTGCAGGATAACCAGGCAGGGGATAACCCGGTGCTGATTCGCATAGGGGTTAATGCCGGGCACGGTGCAGGTAAATCGGTAGCGCAAACCATAGCCGAATACAGCGATGCACAGGCGTTTACGCTTTATAATATGGGCGTAAAGCCGAAGAAAAAATAGTTTAGGGTTATGAGTTGCGGGTTACGAGTTTTGGGTTATGTGCTTTGAAATTTAAACTCATTCCCCCTTTAGGGGTTAGGGGGCTTACAGTAAATATCCCAAAATAACAGACCCATAATAATATCCGGTGATTACATTATTCGACAGCTCTTTGCCACGGTAGTGTACCGAATAGGAAAAATTCCAGTGGTTGCGGGTGTATTTTACACCCGCTTCTGCGTTAAAGCGGAAGAGTATCAGCGGAAAGGTAACAGGGCTATCATCATTAAACAGGCTGCCTTCTATGGTGGCATCATAAGCCTGGTACTGAATATTAGGGCTAAGGAACAATATAAGCTCACGCCTGCCTTTATAAACTTCCTTGTCCCTGCTCAGGGTGGCGTTGTGCAGCGCCGAATTATACATCGGCAGCAGCCTCTCTTTATTCAGTGAAATACGCGACATAACACCTATAGATGCACTCGTCCAGATAGTGCCCGCAAAAGCCTCGCCCTGCAGGTGAAAGTCTATTTTTTCGTTATAAGTACCGGAAAAGATTTTGTGGGAGTAAAAGGCATTTGCCTGTAAGCCCGCGAGGGTTTTAATCTGGTATTTCCAGCCTTCTACCTTGTGGTAGCCTAACAGGCTGTGCAGTCCTTCCTGGAAATCCTGTGCAAGCGATTCGCGCCCTACAACCCCCGCCTGAAAGTTCAGTTTTAGTACGCTTTCGTTTTTATAATAGGTATTAAGCCCTGCCTCGACAAAAAGATAGCCGGCAAAAGGCCTGTCGTGGTATTTTATCTCGGCTACGCGAACCGACTGCGGACTGTAAATATACTGCCCCGCCCTGAACTCGGTTATTTGTTTTGCAACGGTTTCAGTTTCTTTGTTGGTAAGGTAGCGGTATATCAACTCTATGCCGTTGGTGTAGTACTGGTCATTAATAGGCGAGCTGTATAGGTCGTTATCGAGTATAATGCTGACTTCTGCGGGCTTTTGTGCAAAAAGTGGCGCGTAGCACAACAACAGGCAAAACAACCCTTTAAACCGCATTAGTAGTCGAGCTTTACATAGCGCATGTGCCGTACTATGCGCCCTTTGCGGCGGTTAATGTAAGCTGAGGAGTTAGTAGCCTTATATTTTAGCGGATTGGGCAGTATGGCTGCTATACCTGCCGCCTCATAGCGGGTAAGGTTTTTGGCATCTTTGCGGTACCAGTATTTAGAGGCTGCCTGTGCGCCATATACGGCATCGCCCATTTCTATGCTGTTCAGGTACACCTCCATAATGCGCTCTTTGCTCCACAGCACTTCTATAAGTACTGTAAAGTAAGCCTCAAGCCCTTTGCGCAGGTAACTGCGGCCCTGCCATAAAAACACATTTTTTGCCGTTTGCTGCGATATGGTGCTGCCGCCTTTAATGCGTTTGCCTTTTTTGTTGCTTTTATAGGCTTTATACATGGCATCGAAGTCAAAGCCATGATGGGTAAGAAAATTAGAGTCTTCGCTGGCTATAACGGCTTTTTGCAGTTCGGGCGATATTTCTTCTATAAGCACCCAGTCGTGCGCCGCTTCCATTTCTTCTCCACGTTCGCGCTGCTCAAATGCACGGCTTATCATAAGCGGGGTAAAAGGTACCGGAACAAAGCGGAACAGTACTACCGACAGTACCGAAATCACAAAAAACCACAAACAAACCTTAAGAAAAAAGCGGAATATCTTTCGCAGCATACCTAATTGAATTACAGGGGCGAAATTACGAATAAGTTTTTATAATCGGATAATGATAGGTAACGTGTTATTCAACCAAATCAGCAAGCTCCTGCCCTATAAGGCTGCCAATGGCAATACCCATGCCGCCCAGCCTTACGCCGCAATATACATGGCTGCTTAATTGCTCTACTATCGGGTTTTTATGGCTGCCCATGCCCATAATGCCGCTCCAGCGGTGTGCAATGGCAACATTGGTTCCCGGCAGTATCATTTCGCGAAGCAGTTGCTCCAGGCGATTTTGTATCAGTTCTGTTTCGGCAAATTCTGTGGTGGTTTCGCCATCAAAATCAAGGTTCCTGGCCCCGCCGAACAATATCCTGTCGCCATAGTTGCGAAAGTAATAATACCCCCTGTCAATATGAAAAGTGCCACGTATGTCAAGATTGGGTATAGGTTCTGTTATTAGCACCTGTGCGCGGGCGGGTTTTACCGCACCGTTGGTTATGGCAGAAGCAAATCCGTTTGTGGCAAACAGCAGATTTTTTGTGGTAAAGCTAAAATCGCCGAGGGCAACTTCTACACCGTCTGCTTTCTCGTGGTAGGCGGTAACGGTCTGGCAGTTTAGTATCTGTATATTGTTTGCAGCCACTTCTTTAAGCAATGCCTGCATCATGCTTCCGGTATCAATCTGCCCCTCGTATGGATTAAATATCAAATATTCGTGTGTGCCTTTAAACCCGAAACGGTCGGTTTCTTTGCTAAATACATCATTGCGAAACAGCGGGCGGAGTACCTCGTTTACAAAGGGCATCCTCCTAAGGCATTCCTCAAATCCGCTGGTGTCTTCTTCGGGAAAAATTTCATAGCCGCCGTGCGGCTTAAAGTCTATCGCTGCATCGCCAAGCCTTTTGCGCAGCAGTTGCAGCCCGTTCCAGCGTTTTTGTATTAAGGCGGTTACTTCTTCTTCTGTATGGTTTTTAAGGTCATCTATAATTTCCGAAAGGCTGCCAAAACAGGCAAAACCTGCATTTTTAGTGCTTGCTCCCTGTGGCATAGGGCCTTTTTCGAGAACAAGTATTTTGCTTTCAGGGAAACGTTCGCGCAGGCGCAATGCGGTGTGCAGCCCAACTATGCCACTGCCCACAATGGTATAATCTACACCTGTAAACCAACTGTTAATTTCCCAAAAACTTAGTTTCATCGCGGAAAGATATCAGTATCGTGATCGTCGTCATCAAGGGCTTCCTCAACAGCTTCCTGCTCGGTTACTTTCTTACCTTTTACAGCGTTAAGTATAAGCGGAACGGTTGTAATGGCAACAATGCCTATTATGATGATTTCAATATGTGCTTTAAGGTCGATACCGAATGATTTAAGGAAAAGCTCATACAGGTAATGCCCCGCAAAAATCAAAGTAAATGCCCACATAAAAGAGCTTAGCACGTTGAAGAACATGAACTTCTTTTTATCCATTTTTACCACACCAGCTATAATAGGGGCAAATGTGCGTATTATGGGCAGGAAACGCGCAAATATTATGGCGCGCCCACCATGCTTTTCAAAAAATTCGTGTGATTGGATAAGGTATTTCTTTTTAAAGAAGAAAGAGTCCTGGCGGGTGTACAGGTAACTGCCGCTTTTGTAGCCAAACCAGTAGCCAAAGGTGTTGCCCAATATACCCGACAGCGCCACGAGTAACGATAGCATTAACACGTTTAAAAAGTCGCCCTCAAGCGGTATAAGGGTTGTCATCAGTTCGGTGCTGTAAATGCCGGCAAGAAACAAAAGGCTGTCGCCCGGCAGGAAAAAACCTGCAAAAAGGCCGGTTTCGGCAAAAACAATAAAAAGTACTACGTATATACCTACCGGTACGCCACCCAGTTCCAATGTAATATAGAACTCCGGGTTTACCAGTTGCATCCAGTCAAAATCTTTCATGTGCGGTTATAATTGGTGCTGATAATAGCTTAAATTTTAAGTCCGTGAAATTACTTATATTTTTTTAATCCTGCATTAGCTTTAGGTTTTATAATTAATGTTAAAATGTTTCGGTGCAAAACGTCCCTGCCGCTGTCGCGGAAAATGATTATTTTTAGGGCGTTTTTATACCATACAAACAACACTATGAAAAAAATAATAGTACTAACACTTAGCCTGATGGGATTATCTGCCGCCGCGCAACAACACATGACACCCGAACTGCTCTGGAAACTGGGGCGCGTTAGCGCGCTTGGCATCAGTAAAGACGGTAAGCAAATTGTTTATAAAGTTTCAACACCAAATGTTGATGAAAACAAGATGGAATCGAAGTTTTATGTGATGCCTGTAAACGGTGGCGAGCCTAAAGCTGTAGAAGACTATAAAGATTTGCTGCACGATAAATATGTTTCATCAGACGGTAAATATGTGCTGACCCATAAAGAGGTTAAGGTAGAAAAAGTTATGGGTAAGGATTATTACCCGGAGCTTGAAAAATCTACTGTAATGATATACAACGGGCTGGACTACCGCCACTGGGACACGTGGAATGAAGGTGTGCACAACCATGTTGGCTATGCCCCTGTTAATGATAAAGACAATTTTACCGACATTATGAAAGGCGAGCCGTATGATTCACCGCAAAAACCTTTTGGCGGAGAGGAAGACTACACGTGGTCGCCCGATGGTAAAAAGATAATTTATGTGGCAAAGAAGCAGGCCGGTACCGCTTATGCCATAAGCACCAATACCGATCTGTATGAATATAATCTTGAAACAAAAGCAACGGTAAACCTTACCCCGAACAATCCGGGTTATGATACCCAACCTGCTTTCTCTCCGCAGGGCGACCTTAGCTGGCTGCAGATGAAACGGGATGGCTATGAAGCCGACAAGAATGATATTATAGTGCGCCACAAGGGGGTAGATATTAACCTTACTGCAGGGTGGGATGGTACTGTAGACAGCTTTTACTGGAGCGAAGATGGTAAAAAGGTTTACTTTACCGCACCTGTAGATGGCACCAAGCAGTTGTTTGAAGTTAACTTCCCCGGGCTTACTAAAATTATGGTAAGCGTAAAGCAACTGACAGATGGCTACTGGGACGTGAACAGCGTTGTGGGCTTCAGTAAAAATAATGTGATTGTAGAGCGCAGTGATATGAACCATGCCAGTGAAATTTACAGTTACGACCTTAAAAAGAAGGAATGGAAACAGCTTAGCCATGTAAATGATAAAGCTTACAGCAATATTGCCATGAGCAAAACCGAAAAGCGCTATGTTACCACGACCGATGGCAAAAAAATGCTGGTTTGGGTAATACTGCCGCCAAACTTTGATGCCAAAAAGAAATACCCTGCACTGCTATACTGCCAGGGCGGGCCACAAAGTGCACTGTCGCAGTTCTATTCGTTCCGTTGGAATTTTCAGGTAATGGCGGCGCAGGGCTATATTGTGGTAGCACCCAACAGGCGCGGTATGCCGGGCCACGGGGTTGAATGGAATGAAGCTATCAGCAAAGACTGGGGCGGGCAGGTAATGGATGATTACCTTTCGGCTATAGATGATGTTGCCAAAGAGCCGTATGTAGATAAGAGCCGTTTGGGAGCCGTAGGCGCAAGCTACGGTGGTTATTCGGTGTTCTATCTGGCAGGTAACCACAACGGCAGGTTTAAAACTTTTATAGCGCATGATGGGGTGTTTAACCTGCAAAGCATGTATGGCACTACAGAAGAGGTTTTCTTTACCAACTGGGACAGCGGCGGCCCCTACTGGGAAAAAGATAATGCTGCCGCACAAAAAACCTACAGTAAGTTTAACCCGATAAACTATGTAGATAAATGGGACACACCAATACTTATTTATCAGGGCGATAAAGATTTCAGGGTGCCGATAGGGCAGGGGCAGGAAGCCTTTCAGGCAGCGCAGCTAAGGGGCATTAAGAGCCGCTTTATAGTGTTTCCGGATGAGAACCACTGGGTGCTGAAGCCGCAGAACGGTATGGTATGGCAGCGCGAGTTCTTTAAGTGGCTGAAAGAGACATTATAAAATGTTTCGTAATATTTAACGTTTTGTAAATTTTCTGTAATTTAGCACACTAACTTAAACAAAACTCTATTTAGCATGAAGAAATATTCATTCAGGCCCTTGCTGGCAGCATCGCTGTTGTTTGCAGGAATGCAATCAGGCCTGGCGCAGGATTACCTGGTAAATTCACTTAAAAACAATAAAAGTGAAAACAGTAAGGAATCCTTTGTTTTTAATGATGTTATCAATATCGAAAATACACCTGTAAAAAACCAGGGGTCATCAGGCACCTGCTGGAGTTACTCTGCCAACTCATTCCTGGAGTCAGAAATGATACGCATGGGCAAGGAACCTGTAGAGATTTCGCAGATATATACTGCGCGTAATGCATATATCGAAAAAGGTAAGAACTATGTGCGTATGCATGGTGCCATTGCACTGGGCGACGGCGGTGCGCTGCATGATGTCATCAATATGTACAAAAAGTACGGAGCATTGCCACGCGAGGCTTACACAGGGCTTAACTATGGCACCGAGAACAACAAGTTTGCCGAAATGGCTTCTATAAACGAAGGCCTGCTTGCCGCAGTGGTAAAAAACCCTAACGGGGAGCTTTCTCCGGCATGGGAAAAGGCTTATACTGCTGTAATCGACAGCTATCTTGGCGAAGTGCCACAGAACTTTACCTATAAAGGCAAAAAATATACTCCCCAAACATTTGCCAAAGAGGTTATTGGTATAAATGCAGATGATTATGTAGAGATATCATCGCTTAAAGAGCACCCTTATTATGAAAAGTTTGTACTGATGGTGCCCGACAACTGGTCGTTAGACATGGTTTATAATGTGAAGATGAATGAGCTTACCGATATTATAGACAATGCTCTTAAAAAAGGTTATACAGTAGGCTGGGCCGGTGACGTAAGCGAAAAGGGCTTTAGCTGGAAAAACGGTGTTGCCTATGTGCCTGCAAAGGAGTTTAAGGATATGACTGCCGAAGAAAAGGAGAATATCTTTAAAGGCCCCCAAAAGGAAATGGAAATTACCGAAGATATGCGCCAAAAGGCATTTGATAACTACAACACTACAGATGACCATGGTATGCACATTGTTGGGCTTAGCAAAGACCAGAACGGCAAAGAGTACTATATCATTAAAAACTCATGGGGTGCAAGTAATGACTACCAGGGTTATATGTACATGAGCAAAAATTTTGTGAAGTATAAAACTACTGCAATATTGCTGCACAAAGGCGGCGTTCCTAAAGATATTGCCAAGAAATTAAATATAAACCAATAAGGTTGAGTGTTTAAAAAAGACAATCCCGTTAGCACGCTAACGGGATTTTTTATTTATTTGTACAAATCCGATTAAAGATGAAGTTTAAGATTACAATAGTATGTTTAATGGCATCCTTGTCCTCTTTTTCACAGATTGATGATATGGGCAGTGCCGTAACAGAGAAATCACTGTTTAATGTCCAGGTGGGGGCAGTAGGCATCTGGGGCAGCCATGAAGCGAGGCTTGGTAACAGATTTGCGCTACGCACCGAAGTAGGGTTCGACCTGTGGGTTTACGATACATGGTACACAGAGCCAAGTTATGCAATGGTGCCAAGTATAAGCGTTGAGCCGCGTTGGTACTACAACCTGAACAAGCGTTCTGTAAAGGGAAGGAAAACATCTAAGAACAGTGGTAATTTTGTAACCATAGCCACAGAATATTACCCTAATTTATTTGTTATAGGAAACCTGCCTGATCATATTCATGTTCCTAACCAGATATCCATAATCCCCAAGTGGGGTATCCGTAGGCATATCGGCAGCACAAATATTAATTATGAACTGGGTATCGGTATTGGCTACTTTACCTATCTTGGCGAGGATGACAAAAGATACTATAGCAATACTGAGGGCGCAACATTAGACCTCCATCTTCGTATAGGTTATACTTTTTAGGAATAAGAAAACCGCCTTAAAAGCGGTTTTCTATTATTAATCTTCATAATATTTTTTCAGCATATCCTGAACAGATTCCCTTCGTGCGGCATAGGTTTTATACTGTGAAGGCGTAAGTACCGATTTCAGTTTGTTTTCCCTTTCGTTGCTGTACACACGAAGTTTTTTATCCATTTCGGCAGTGGTAAGCCCATCTTTTTTAGCTGCGGCTATTTTGCGCAGGTACACTTTATTTACTTCAAGTACTTTGTTGTACTGTTGCTCGTTAAGCGAAAGCATCTCCTTCATTTTGGCACTTACTGCCAGTGCACCTTCTGCGGCTTTTTCCTGTGCAGTGGCTGAAGTAGTAAATACAAGAAGCATAAGCACGGCTCCTATTACAGACTTTACTGTTCTGGTTAGTGGGTTCATTATTTCAATTTTAAAATTAATAGTTTTACAACGGAAACAAATATAGGTTTATTTGCCATTCAGGCGGTAAAGGTGGTATTAAATAAAAACACCTGCCGTGTGCGGGCAGGTGCTGTAGCCTAAAATAGCTCTTATTACTGCATGTAAGTATATACAGCAGAATGCGTATAGATGTTGTTATACCTGTCTTTCTCTGTAATAGAAGCGCTAACAGGATAGTTGTCGCTATTGTATTGATAAACAGCGCTTACCTCTGAAGTAACATTATTGGTATCATCATCTTTAATTACCACTTTAATAGGGTTGTTGGCCGGTAACAGTGCTTTAGCCATAACAAGTTCCTCTGCCTGAGGAGCCATACTGAAGTTAAGCTCTACCTGGTCAAGTACATCTATAATACCTGCGGCATCAAGTGTGTGGTAGTAAGGATTTGGCTTGCTGTCATACGTAATAGTGGCAGTATAAGAAGCCCATATAACACCGTCGTAATCCCTTTCGTATAGCTTTACTTTAACAGGGTTGTCGTTGTTGTCATACTCAAGTACTTCGCCTACTTCATAAGCATCATAAATGGTACTTGTAACATCATTTACAAGAAGCTGGCTTCCTGAGCCTGTAATGTTGTCAAGGTTACCGCCCTCATAAGTAAATAGTGAAGTTTCAGAGCCGTCTGAAGCTGTAGTAACCCTTCCGTTATTATCATAGTTTACAGTAAATGTCCTGTTTTTAGAAGCATCTTCGTTAGATGTAAACTCGATCTTGGTAATGAATTTTGCTGTAGTGTTGTTAACAGTGTCGTTAGAATCGTCGCTGCTGCATGAAGCAAACGACAGGAAAGATAATACAGCAAGTGCTGTAAGTAACTTGTTTTTCATGAATGGAATGTTAAGTGTTAGTGAGGGCGAATATAACACAATATTTAGATGACTTATATAGTTGTGGCTGCAAATTTGTTACAAAATAATACTTTATTAAAAAAGGAGGCATTACGCCTCCCTTTCAGTTAAAGAATAATACACTAACACAAAACTATTCTGTAACATTTACGGTAAAGCTTACACTGGCGTCGGTGCTGCCCCCTGCATTGGTTATGTCGCCATTTGCAACACCTTGTGCATTTTTATTAGGTTCATGCCTTAAAGTAATGGTAAGTGTGCCGGTAGTTGGCGCTGCTGCCGCCTGGTAGGTAAAGGCTAAACCTATCGGGTTGCCGTTTTCATCTTCATCTGTATAGGTAAACGTACCCAAACCGCTTTGCTGGAAAAATATCTGGTGTTCATCACCTTCATTTATAATTTCAGCATTAATACTTTCTGCAGGAGATTCTGTTTCATTTAGAAATGTCAGGCTGCCTGTATATGCAGCGCCTGCGGAAAAGTCGCCTGACACAGTAACCACAGGGGCTACGGGCCCGTCGCCATCAAGGTCGCGCGATGTTAATACTACAGCATCACCGCCTGCGGTGGGTGTAAATGTTGCTGTAACGGTAGTAATTACCTCTTCTTCGTTGATAAATGTAGCCTCGTCATCGTTATTGCAAGAGGTTAGCGAAATAAAAGCGGCAAGTGCCAGTACGGGAATTCTGAAATGTTTCATCTTAAAAAATTTATCTGATTAATAATTGAACTTTATTTGTAGTTGTATGTTCCTGCCCGGCTCATCTGTATAGAGTCGCTGCCTGTTGAGGTAATCGCGGTAGGAAGTATTAAAAATGTTATATACAGACAGGCTAACAGCCATTGATGACCTGCCGACTGCAAACTGTGCCCCACTTCGAAAATGCAGCAGGTGATACCCGGCAGGCGGTGTGCTTACATCTACAAGAATAGGGGTTAGCTCCCCGTTTTGCGGTATGTCGGTAAAAAAGTTATAGTCAGGAAAGCGTTCCTGCCTTAGCACAGCCTCGCTGCGCAGCTCTGTAAACAGGTTGTGCCATTGCCAGTTGTAGCGTATGGTGTTGCTGAAGTTTACAGGCGGCATATCTACAAGAGGTAAATCGTCTTTGGTATTATTGCCGTTTACCCACGCAAAAGCGAAATCACATTGCAGATTTTGGAGTGGTTTCCATGTGCTGCTGATATCTATACCGGTAAGTACTGCATTTGCCTGCCTGTAATTGTAAACAGGAAAAGCCCCTCGTATGGTAGTTTCGGCACCTGTGGGCTGCAGGTATATAAAATTGTTGATGATGTTTACAAACGGGGTAGCCTCAAAAGTAAAAGTTTCTCCGTTTTTAATAAAACCTGCCGATAGCTTTAGTGCTTTCTCACGCTCAAGGCCAAGATCGCCCAACTCAATAGTACCGTTAGAGTGATGCAGGCCGTCGCTAAAAAGCTCCGAAGGGTTCGGGTTGCGCATGGCAAGCCCGGCGTTGGCTACCACTTCATAATCACTGCCCAGCAGTTGCCTTGCGCCAACACCTGCCGAAATGTTGTTATACGTAAATTCGGGCGCTGTGAGGTACTGCGTGCCCCGCTCCCCTGTTATGAAATTATCGAATTCGCCATCATATCCCAGATTTTCCCAACGGGTTATCTGGTAATATTTGCTGGCGGTTATCTGTGCAAAATCATAGCGCAGCCCGGCTTCTGCACTAAAGTTGTCAGTAAATGAATGCGAAAAAACAGTATATGCACCCGCTTCGGTTTTATTGTAATTGGGTATAAGCGGCTGTATGCCGGTATCAGGGCTTGCGGTATTATCCTGTAAAGAGGCATTACCTCCTGCTTTAATAACAGATGCACCAAGATACTTAACCCAGTTAATTTGAGCTGAATGGGTAATCAGTGTAAGGTCGAGTGCGGGCACATCCCTGAAGTTACCACGGCGCAGGTCGAACTCCTGCCTGCGGTTGAACTGAAAGGCATATTGAATGTTCAGGGTAGCATCATCCAGCTTCCGGTCATACTCCAGCTTGGCAAGGTGGTGTTGTATTTCCTGTCGCGGGTTGCCAATGTTATAGGTAAAAGGCTCAATAACCCCCGGTATGCCGCTGTTTATGGCGCGTGCCATATCTGCCGAGCTGCCCGTGTGCGAAGCCTTAGCTATGCCAATGGCTGCATTATAAAAGCTGTAATACCCTGTAAGGCTGTATTTTTCTGCTGAGTAGCGCACATCACCCGCGAAATTGGCTTCGCGGTTGCCCGTATTGCTGATTACATAATCGGGAGCCTCGCGGTCGCCCATATATTTTAATGAGCCGCCCGCGTTATAAGCCCACCCGGTTTCGTTGCCCTTGTGCAGGCTGGTTGCCAGGCTGCTGCCGCGGCCGTTGCTGTTAAGCGTTAGTATGCTTTTGCCAAACAAGGTGTCTTTAAGCACTTTCATGGGCTCTGCCAAAACGAGCCCGCCTACCGCATCTCCGCCATATTGCAGTGCATTAGTGCCTTTAATCACGCTGATTCGCCCTGCTGCATTTATATCCAGGTTAGGTGCGTGCTCTACGCCCCATTGCTGGTCTTCCAGCCGCACGTTGTTGCTTATTATCGGCACGCGGCTGCTGTGCAAACCGTTGATTACAGGCTTTACTATACTGGTGCCGGTGCGCAAAGCATATACCCCCGGCAGGCGCTGTAGCGCATCGCCAAGTGTTGCGCTGCTGTACTGCTCTATTGTTTCGGTGGTAAGACGCTGTTGCTGTATGCTGCTTTGCGCTACCTTTTGCCTTTCCGATACCACCACTTCTTCCAGTTTCAGGCTTTCGGGTTTTAAAATGGCATTAAGCCGCACATCGTTATGAAAAAATATAATAGTATCGAGCGTCTTGTAACCAATATAGGAAATAACAACGCGTTGTTCGCCGCCGGGTATATTGTGTACTTCATAGCTGCCATCGGGCGCAGTGATGCCGTGCAGCGCACCAATATGTATATGGGCACCGTCGAGGGCTATGTTTTGTGGTGTGCGCACGCTACCGCCAAGGGTATATTGTGCCTTTGCGCACCAACTGCCCGCCAGCAAAAGTGGCAGGAGAAATCGGAAAAATTTCATTTAATGGAATCTGAGAATTAGTATAAACCTGCGCGTACTATAGGCACGGCAGTGTGTCCACTCTTTCGGAGAGGGACTGGGAGAGGCTTATACTACAGGAGGGGCCCGCAGTGCAAAAAGGCTGCCGGCAAAAGCTGCTGGGCCCTCTATAATGCTAAAGTTATAGGGTATGGCTTTAAAAGGAAAGTGCAAGCGCAGGCAAAACTGCTGTGGCGCCACAAAAAAATCGAAGTGGAAATCGCAAACCGAGCAGTCGTCTTCATGCTCGTGTTCTGTATCAACTGCGCTGAATTGCTTTTCTTTTTGCAGTTTCAGCTCATGATTGTGGCTGTAATGAAGGCTGTGGTGTTTGTGGCTAAACGCATGAAAAGACTGATAAGCCGTTGTAAGCATTACAACCGCCATGAGTACCAGATTGAATATGGCAAACTTTCTTTTCATGTGGTGCAAAGTTAAGCACAGAAAATTTATAAATGCAACATTGTTGCAATAAAATTAACAAAAGATGTTAGATTTAATCTATTCTAAAAATATCTATGAGACAGCAGGATATAATTTTTCAATAATTAGCTTATTTAGAAGGAACCATCTTTGATCATCAGAAAGAGTTATAATTATTTTATTTGAGCATTTATTAGAATAAATTTTTAAAGTTCTATCAAGCGATTCGTCAATATGAAAAAATAATATAAAGTCATTTACTACAATTATATAGCCACCAGGATTATATTGAAATGTACAGTACATTCCAGAATAGCCAAGATTTTTTCTTTCAGGTTTAATTAAACAGAAATCATACTTAGAATATTCAATGTCATTAAAAATATTAGCTAAGCAATGAGAAGTATAGGGTAAATCCTTGTGAAGTAAAATTCTGATTTTACTTTCGATGTCATCTGGCAATTTGAAATTTTTATTCGCAATGTTATTTGAAATTGAACAGCGATATATTAAAGAATAAATAAATAGCTTAAAGATGTTAGGATTAGTTTCTAATTCAAGATATGCTTGCGTTACCTTATACTTTAATGTAAAATCATTTTTAAAATTGTCATATTGCCTTAATTTTTTAAAAATTCTTGAAACATTAGTTTCTAAAATTTCTAATCTATGTTCACAATTTGTACAAAATATATAATCTTGCTTAGCAGTTGATTGAATTTTCCTATTATTACCATTATTATCAATTTGTATTGCAAAATTCCCAAGCGGAGAATTAAATAAATCTCGACTTAAAAATTTTGGTATAATATGTGAGTTTTTTTTGTCAGCATTATTTATTTGACAAATCCGACACTTATTCTTAATCATCATTCTAAATTATAAAAAAAACCTGCAACACCCTAAAGCATTGCAGGTTATAAATATAGTTTAAAATCTGTTATACCAAATTATTCGCTACTAAATACTCCGCTATCTGTACTGCGTTGGTAGCTGCACCTTTGCGAAGGTTGTCGGCAACAATCCACATGTTAAGCGTGTTCGGCTGGCTCTCATCGCGACGTATGCGGCCCACAAACACATCGTCTTTCCCTTCTGCATACAGTGGCATCGGGTAGGTAAAGGTGTCGGTGTTGTCCTGCACGGTAATACCCGGAGTTTCGCTTAAGAGGCGGCGTACTTCGGTAAGGTCAAAGTCATTCGTAAACTCTATGTTTACGGCTTCGCTGTGCCCGCCTACTGTAGGTATGCGCACCGTTGTAGCGGTAACTTTTATACTGTCGTCACCCATTATTTTTTTCGTTTCGCGGGTCATTTTCATTTCCTCTTTGGTGTAGCCGTTATCCTCAAACACATCAATATGCGGTATGGCATTGCGGTGTATAGGGTACTTATAGGCCATTTCGCCCTGAATACCTTTGTATTCGTTCTCCAGCTGCTGCACTGCCTTAAGCCCTGTACCCGTAACCGACTGGTAGGTACTTACCACCACACGCTTAATGTTGTATTTTTTGTGTAGCGGGTTTAGTGCCAGCACCATTTGTATGGTAGAGCAGTTTGGGTTGGCTATAATCTTGTCATTATTAGTAAGTTCATGGGCATTAATTTCAGGGACTACCAGTTTTTTATCAGGATCCATGCGCCATGCGCTTGAGTTATCTATTACTGTTGTACCTGCTGCGGCAAACTTTGGCGCCCACTCTTTGCTGGTGTCGCCCCCGGCTGAGAACAGCGCTATCTGTGGCTTCATGCTTACAGCATCTTCAAGGCTCACTACCTTATACTGCTTCCCGTTAAATTCCACTTCTTTACCCACCGATTTTTCAGAGGCAACAGGAATTAATTCCGTAACAGGGAAATTACGTTCTGCCAGTACTTTACGCATAACTTCGCCTACCATTCCGGTAGCGCCAACAACAGCAACTTTCATAAATAAAAACGTTTAAAATTCACTGCAAAAGTAGTCAGAAAATAACATCCTGCCCCGCTTAAAACTAAAAATAACAAAAATGGCGGGAGTATGTTTTTCAATGCTTTTTCAGCAATAAAAATGTTATAATAAAAGAACCGCCTGTGGTGGGGCGGTTTAGTCAGGAATAATTTTTAAGAATATATAGTGTAGCGGACACTAACTTGTTATTGCTTTGCTTTTAGCGCATCGCGAATTTCCATAAGGAGCTGCTCCTGTGTGCTTGGTGCAGGCGGCGAGGCAGGCTCCGGAGATTCTTTTTCTTTCTCCTTTGTTTTGGCATATACCCTTAACAACAGGAAGATACAAAAACCTATAATGACAAAGTTTAATATAAGCTGGATAAAATTACCATAATTAATGCTTACCGCAGGAACGGCTGCAATGGTTTCCCCATTAACCACCTGCTCCGGCTGTGCCTCTTGCAGGATTATTTTTAATTCGGTAAAATCTACCCCGTTAAGGGCAAGCCCGATAGGCGGCATTAATATATCATCTGTAAACGATTTTACAATAGCGCCAAAAGCGGTTGCAACAATTACGGCTGTTGCCAGGTTAATGATGTCGCCTTTCATTAAAAAGGCCTTAAAGTCTTTAAAGAATCCCATAGGTTTAGTTTTTGGTTTGTGTTTTATAACAGATGAAAGCTAAGTTACAAAAATTAACCTACTCTTTATAAAACACCCTCTTAACACGTTGCGAAATTCCTGTTAAAATCTCGTAAGGTATTGTGCCGAGCGCCTCTGCTATTTCTGTAACCGAAGGCTGTTTGCCAAAAACAATTACCCTGTCGCCTTCTTTGCAGTCTATACCGGTTATGTTTACCATCATCATATCCATACAAATGCTGCCTGCTATGGGGGCTTTTTTGCCGTTTATCATTACATAGCCTTTGCTGTTGCCCCACGCCCGCGGGATGCCGTCGGCATAGCCAATGGGCAGGGTTGCGATACGCGTTTTTTGTTCGGCCATAAAACGGCGGCTGTAGCCCACGCTTTCGCCGGCCTCTATTTCTTTTATCTGGAGTATTACTGTTTTTAAGGTGCCGACATTTTCAAGCTGCTTCAGCTCTTCAGGGTCGTTGCCCACGCCATAAAGCCCTATGCCCAACCGCACCATGTTGAACTGTGCTTCAGGGTAATTATAAATGCCTGATGTATTCAGGATGTGCCTTATTGGGTTTATCTGTAACTGCTGCATCAGCCTGCCCGACCATTGCTCAAAACGCGCTATCTGTTGCAGGGTAAAATCCCTGAACTGCGGATTGTCGCTTGCAGAAAGGTGCGAAAAGATGCTTTGCACTGAAATGAAGTTATTATTGTGCAACAGACCGATAAGCTCTTCAAGCTGCGGTTCTTCAAATCCCAAACGGTGCATGCCTGTGTCAAGTTTTATGTGAACGGGGTAGTTGCTCAGGTTTTTTTGCTGTGCAAGTGCAATAAACGCCTTTAATTCTTTTACCGAATAAATCTCCGGTTCGAGGTTGTAAGCAATCATAGCGTTGAATGCCGAGTTTTCCGGGTTCATTACAATCACAGGGGTGGTAACGCCTGCATTACGCAGGGCAATGCCTTCGTCTGCAAAGGCTACACCCAGATAATCTACCTTGTGGTGCGAAAGTGCCTTAGCAATTTCGTAGCTGCCGCTGCCATAGCCAAATGCCTTAACCATTACCATAAGTCTGGTTTCGGGCTTTAGCCGCGAACGGTAAAAGTTGAGGTTGTGTATTACGGCATTCAGGTTTATCTCCAGTACGGTTTCGTGTGTTTTTTCTTCCAGCAGTACCACTATTTCCTCAAACCTGAAACTGCGTGCGCCTTTTACCAGTATGGTTTCATCTTCAAACGTGTTGGGGTTGTACTGCGCTAAAAACTCCTGTGTGGTTCTAAACGGATAAAAATTAGGAAAATCAGCCAGTTGCCTGCTTATGGTTTCGCCTATGCCAATAACCTTGCTTATATTGTTACCCCGCAATAGTCCCGCAACCTTATTGTAAAGCTCATCGGGCACAAAGCCGCTCTGGAAAACATCCGAGAGGATAATGGTTTTCTTTTTATGTGTTTTTTGCTGCTCTAAAAAATCGAGCGCTATTTTAAGCGACTGGTAATCTGCGCTATAGCTGTCATCAATAATGGTGCAGTTGTTTATACCGTTCTTTACCTGTAGCCTCAGCTCAACCGGGTAAAGCCCGGCAAGCCTTTCTGAAATGGTTTGGCTGTTATATCCCAGGTGCAGCATTGCCATCATACAGCTAATGGAATTTTCTACCGATGCATCATCCGCAAAAGGGAGGTTTATGCTGAATGTTTCATCTTTATAAACAACAGTAAGTATATTGGCATTTCGGTTAACGTTTACATCCGCACCGCCGCTATAACTCCAGGTAAATGTTTTTATATGATGAAGATGCTTTTCGATTGCCTCATTTTTTTGAAAGATAAGTACTTTAACATTGGTAAACAGTTTTAGCTTCTCTGTTATCTTTTCTTCCCTATTTTTAAAGCCTTCATCATGTGCGCTGCCAATGTTAGTGAGTATGCCAATATCGGGCTTTATAACAGGCTCCAGTTTCTCCATTTCACCTGTGGTGGAAATACCCGCTTCAAAAATGCCGAGATTGTGTTTTTCGTTTATGCCTATTACCGAAAGCGGCACCCCCACCTGCGAATTATAGCTCTTGGGGCTGCGAATGATATTATAATCGGGGCTAAGCAGGTAGTTAAGCCATTCTTTTACAATAGTCTTGCCGTTACTACCTGTTACAGCTATTACAGGAAAACGGAACAGCCCCCGGTAGTATCCTGCAAAATCCTGAAGCGCCTTCAGGGTGTTATCAACCACAAAAAAGTTGGCCCTGTCACTTGCATTTTCAGGTACGTGGGTTACCACAAAGTTGGCTACGCCTTTTTCAATTAGTTCGGATATGTAGGTATGCCCGTCGCGGTTTTGCCCCTGCAACGCAAAAAACAGCGTGCCTGCATTATTTTGCAGCGACCTGCTGTCGATAGATACATTATCTATTGTGGCGTTTAGTGCAGTTAATTGTGTTGTTGCCGAAAGGGCCTCCTGTATTTGCTGTATGCCTATGCTCAATTGTAAGTGCTTTTGTATAACTGTAAAAGTAAGAAATAAGTTTAATTTCCCTGCCGGTATAATAGCGGTAATACATACTATATTTTATACTTTTGCCACAGATAAGGCACCACATTATGAGCAGGATTATAGGGTCTTTTTACATGAAAAAAACAGAGGATGGTAACCTGCAGGGTGAGTACACCAACAATGAGCAGTTTACGGTCAGCACCGAAAATTCTGTCTTGCTGGTGGCGGGCCCGGAGCCTTATCTGGGTGAATATGCCACTACCTGGCGCGAACCTGATAAAGTAATGCATGCAAGGCTAATTGTTAGCGCCATAAGCGCTAAAGACACCAATACCTACGCAAAATACAAACTGGTTTGGAGCGATCTTAACAATGTGCCCATTTATGAAGGAGAAGCCATTTTAGCCGAAGGCTTGTTAATCGGTCATTTTGTGTCGCTACCCTGATTTTCCTCCGTTGGCTTGCTGCCGTTTTTATCTTTACCTTTTCCCTGCCCTTCGCGCATCGCTTTAAAGTAGGCTGCACGGCTAAGGGGTTCATATTCTTCTGTTTCGCCTAATAATACAAGATTATCATTGTTGGTTTTCCTGAAGCTGTAATTGGCAAGGTTGCCGGTGCGGGTGCACACGGCATGTACTTTAGTAACATATTCGGCAGTAGCCATTAGGGCAGGCATAGGCCCAAAGGGATTGCCTTTAAAATCCATATCCAGCCCTGCTACAATAACGCGGACGCCGCTGTTGGCAAGGTCGTTGCAAACGGCTACAATTTCATCGTCAAAAAACTGGGCTTCGTCTATGCCGATAACATCGCATCCCTGCGCCAGTATGCGAATGTTTGCAGCGGCTGGCACGGGCGTTGACCGAATTTCATTAGCATCGTGCGATATTACCTTTTCCTCATGGTAACGGGTATCTATTGCAGGCTTAAAAATTTCTACCTTCTGGCGTGCAAACTGCGCCCTTTTAAGGCGGCGTATCAGCTCTTCTGTCTTGCCCGAAAACATCGAGCCGCATATCACCTCAATCCACCCGAACTGCTCTTTATGGTTAACTGTATTTTCAAGAAACATTTTGTATTTTTCAGGCTGTAAAACAGAAATGTTTTCTGTTACTTTGTACGTAAACAAATTTATTAAAAATCTATTGCGCGACTCCGTTTAATCCTAAAAGTTATGAAGAAAAAGTTAGAAGCCGAATTAATTAGTATAGCACACAGGATATTAAAATTAAAGAACAGGTCAGAGCTTGAGCAGTTGCAGGAAGAAACCCTCAGGCTGTATGAAAAACTCTCGGTACTAAAATTTGTAGAAGATAATTTCAACGATGTAAAACCAACCATAGGCTATGCATCTGCCGAAGCAAAACTGGAAGAAATTTACGGAGTAGAGCAGTCGCCAAAAGCTGAAACTGAAAGTGAGCCTGAAAACAAAACAGAGGAAAAAACCGAAGCCCCTGTAAAGGAGGAAGAGAAAGCGCAGCAACCGGAGGCTAAAGCAGAAGAACCACAGCCACAGGAAACGGAACCGCAAAAGGAAGAAGTGCAGGAAGAAAAAAGTACTGCTGACGAAGCCGATGAAAAACCTGTGTTTGATTCGGGTGTGGAAGATGAAAAGGAGCAGCAGGAAGAAGAAACACAAAATGAAGACGCAGCAAAACCGGAATTTGATTCAGGTGTAGCGGATGAGAAGGAAGAAGAACAGGCTAAAGAACCGGAGCACAAAATAGAACTTGAAAAGCCTGCCGATGATGTAAAAGCCGAAGAAGAAGCTGTTAAAGAAGTATATGAGAAAGAGCAGGACAGCGCGCCTGAAATGGAAGAAAAGGCAGAGGATGCCGAAATAAAGACCATAGCCGCCGATAAAGGCACTGAAACAGAGAAATCGGATGTTGGTTTTGAGTTTGCCTTTGAGCGTAAGCCTGCACCCGAAACGCCTGTAAAGCAGAAAGAAATTTCGTTTGAGGATTTCCACGATTATAAAGAGCCGGAGTTTGTGAGGAAAGATGAGGTAAAGGCGGAAACGCCTGCACCTGCCGAAACAAAACCGCAAGAAGACGACTGGCAGAACTGGGAGCCTAAAAAAGATGAACCTGCCAAAGAAGAGCCAAAGCAGGAAGCGCTGAAAGAAGAGCCAAAACCGGAGCCTGCAAAACAGGAACCACCAAGGCCTGCTGCACCGCAACCGGCAGCAACTGCAACACAACGCTCGCTTAATGATGCTTTTGGCAAAACCATAAACCTGGGGCTAAACGACCGCATTGCTTTTGAAAAGCACCTGTTTGGCGGCAGCGGAGAAGACCTTAACCGCGTGCTTTCGCAACTGAATACCTTTGATAAATTCAGTGATGCCCGCGATTTTATAAACGACCTTGTAAAGCCCGACTATAATAACTGGAAGGACAAAGAAGAATATGAAGAGCGTTTTATGGCGCTGGTAGAGAAAAAATTTGATTAATGGGTAAACTGTATATCGTTCCCACGCCCATAGGCAACCTTGAGGATATGACCTTTCGCGCTATAAAGGTGCTTAAGGAAGCCGACCTTATACTGGCGGAAGACACGCGCACCAGCGGCAAGCTCATGAAACATTTCGAGATTGCCACCCACATGCAGAGCCACCACATGCACAACGAGCATAAAACGGTAGAGGGCATAGTTAAGCGCATACAGGCAGGGGAAACCATCGCGCTGATATCGGATGCGGGAACGCCTGCCATATCCGACCCCGGTTTTTTGCTTACCCGCGCTTGTGTAGAAAATAATATATCGGTTGAATGCCTGCCCGGTGCCACGGCCTTTGTGCCCGCGCTGGTTAACAGCGGGCTGCCCAACGATAAGTTTGTATTCGAGGGCTTTTTGCCCGACAAAAAAGGCAGGCAAACCCGTTTCCTTGCTCTTGCCGAAGAACCGCGCACTATGGTGTTTTATGTGTCGCCGCACAAACTGGTTAAAACACTGGCAGAGTTTGTACAGTATTTTGGCGAAGACCGCCCGGTATCGGTATCGCGTGAGCTGAGCAAGCTGCATGAGGAAACCGTTCGCGGTACTGCAAGAGAGGTTTTAACCCATTTTGAAGCCCACCCGCCTAAAGGGGAGATTGTAGCTGTGGTGGGAGGGAAAACAGGGGGAATTTGGAGTAAGAAAAATAGAGAAGAGTAAAATTAATTCATAAGATAATGCCAGGTGCAACTGCTACAAATATAAGAAAAGCTGATTTAGCTGAAGATTTAGGTCGATTATTATTACGTCAATTTTGCGCGATAGCTCCAATTTCTAAAACTGATGATTTTGGTATTGATACAATAGCGACTTTATTAGTTGTGGATGAGAAGACAAAATTAAGAGAATTAGCTAACAAATCATTTGGTGTACAATTTAAATCCAAATCGGTGAGAGAACTTTTATTTATAGAACCTTATGAATATCAGTGGTTGCTTAATCTTGATTATCCTTATTTTATTGGTAGTGTAGATATACAGAAGTCTTCTATGGAATTTTATACAATTCATTGGGTTAACTCTTTGCCTTCAATAAAGGAAAATTGTAGAGGTTTGGTCATATCATTAGATGAAAATAACAATACTGAAGATAATAGATATTTAAGAATATCATTAGGTCCACCAATATTGACTTTAAACTTGCATGATATCTCTGATAAAGATTCTTTGGAAGTAAAAAGAAATCTTTTAAAAAAGTGGATATTGCTTGAATATGAAAATATTAAAGTGAGGGATATTGGATTTACAAAAGCATGTAGTTGGGACACTAATAGTGATCCAAAATTTGAAGCAGTAAATAAGATTTTATATAATAGAGAAAACTTAAATATTTACAAAGAATCGTATGATTTTATTGATTCAGTATTGTTAGAACTAAAGCTTTTCAACAAAGATCGCCAAATTCAGAAAGCCGTTGATACAATAAATAATGCTTTAAATAAGAAAGGTGTAGAATTATCTCAAATTAATGGTTTTGACTATGATATGTTTGAAGATTTTCTTAAATCGTCTTCTAAATAACGTACTGGACTTTGTTGCCATAACCTAAAAGATTATGGCATTAAAAAAATAACCTCAATTTTCCTGATTATTTTACTTTTAATCCTATCAGCAGGCGTTAAAGCCCAATCGGTAGAAAAGAAATTTCAATAACTTTAACAGTCTTTTAAATATTAAAGAATGAACGAAGACTACTACCTGTTTGCTGCGCTGGCCCTGGTGTGTGAGGTTATCGGTACGGTTTCCGGGTTTGGTTCGTCTATCTTATTTGTGCCTGTGGCATCGCTGTTCTTCGATTTTAAAACGGTTTTGGGTATTACTGCGGTTTTTCATGTGTTTAGCAATCTGTCTAAAATTGCGCTGTTCCGTAAAGGCATAGACCGTAATGTTGCCTATAAGTTAGGCATACCTGCGGTTATATTTGTAATACTTGGGGCATGGCTCACTACCTTTCTGCCTTCAGGCGAGATAGAGCTTTTAATGAATATTATACTGGTGTTGCTCGCCGCTTACCTGATATTCAACTTCAATAAAACATTAAAGCAAACCGACACCAACCTGTATATGGGGGGCACGGCATCAGGTTTACTGGCAGGGTTAGTAGGCACCGGCGGAGCCATCCGCGGGCTTACACTTGCGGCATTTAACCTGTCTAAAGAGGTATTTATTGCTACCTCTGCAATTATAGACCTGGGTGTCGATTTTAGCCGCGCGGTAGTTTATGTGGGTTATGGCTATTTTAAAAATGAGTACCTCGTGCTGATTCCGTTTTTAATGGGTATCAGTATATTGGGCAGCTATATTGGTAAACTCATCTTAAAACGCACATCCGAAAAAGTATTCCGGTACATTGTTTTAAGTGTTATTGTGGCTACGTCTATTTTTCAGGCAGTAAAGTATTTCGCGACAGGCAGTAATAGCGCCGCCTGAAACCCGTAAAGTTTTTTATCTTCGCAATGCTAAAAGATTTTCATGCGCTGGACTCTCAAACCACAACCCGATACCCATAAAGTACAACACCTTGCCGAAGCCCTTACTGTAGATGCCGTTATTGCTTCGCTGCTGGTGCAGCGCGGTGTGGAAACCTTTGAGGAGGCGCGAAAGTTTTTCCGCCCGTCGCTGGAAGACCTGCACGACCCCTACCTGATGCAGGATATGGATAAGGCGGTAGAGCGTATAGAGTCGGCAATAGCCAATGGTGAGAATATACTTGTGTTTGGCGATTATGATGTGGATGGCACTACGGCGGTTTCGCTGGTGTCGTCTTACCTGCGCTCGTTTTACCCTAATGTCGCTACCTACATACCCGACCGCTATGCCGAAGGTTATGGGGTTTCCACGCAGGGTATCGACTATGCTGACGACAATGGCTGCTCCTTAATTATAGCACTCGACTGCGGGATAAAATCAGTTGATAAAGTAGCTTATGCCAAAAGCAAGGGTATCGATTTTATCATCTGCGACCACCACCGCCCCGGCGATACCCTTCCCGAAGCCGTAGCGGTACTCGACCCCAAGCGTGATGACTGCAACTATCCGTATAAAGAACTGTGTGGCTGCGGCGTCGGCTTTAAGCTGATACAGGCACTGGGTTCCAACCGCGGCGAAACCATAGCCGACCTTAACCCGTACCTCGATCTTGTTGCCACTGCCATAGCTGCCGATATTGTACCCATAACAGGCGAAAACCGTGTGCTGGCAAAATTCGGGCTGGAGGTTATCAATACCCATCCGCGGCCGGGTATTAAGGCACTCATCCAAAACCTGAAGAAAAAAGATCTCACCATTAGTGATGTGGTATTTGTAGTAGCGCCGCGCATTAATGCAGCCGGACGTATTAAGCATGGCAACCATGCCGTTGAGCTGCTAACCGAAAAGAATATAGCACAGGCAGAAGCATTTGCATCGCAGATAGAAGAATATAATGCCGACCGCCGTGGGCTTGACAAGCAAATTACGGAAGAGGCGCTTCAGCAGATAGAAGACAATAAAGACGAGAGCCGTTACACTACTGTTGTATATAATGAAAATTGGCACAAAGGTGTGATAGGTATAGTGGCGTCGCGCCTTACCGAAACGTATTACCGCCCCACGCTTGTGTTTACAAAAAGCGGCGACAGGCTGGCGGCTTCGGCACGCTCGGTAAAGAATTTTGATATTTATAATGCGCTCGATGCCTGTTCGGAGCATCTTGAGCAGTTTGGCGGGCACATGTATGCTGCCGGACTAACACTTAAAGAAGAACAGTATGAAGGCTTCCGCACCCGTTTTGAGCAGGTAGTTAAGGAAACTATCAACCCTGAATTGCTTATTCCAGAGATAACCATTGATGCTGAAATTAGTTTTAATGATATTACCCCTAAATTCTGCCGAATACTAAAACAGTTCGAACCTTTTGGCCCCGGTAATATGACGCCCGTTTTTTTAACCCGTACTATTAAGGATAGTGGTTATGGTAAAGAGATGGGTGCCGATGGAAGCCACCTGCGCCTGTTTGTAAAGCAGGATGATAGTGCCAGTTTCCCTGCGGTGGGTTTTGGGCTGGCAGCCAAAAAAGAGATGGCCTGCAATGGCAATACATTTGATGCAGCTTACTCTATAGATGAAAACACCTGGAATGGTGTTACATCTTTACAACTGCGGTTTCGGGATATCCGCTGCGAAGATTAGCTCAAAATGTATTTTAATTGAACAATTTTCAAATTTGCTTATATTCTTTCAATTCAAAAGTCTCGCCGTCAAAAACACCATAAGTAAAATAGCCTACCCAGTCGCCTAAGTTAATATAGGTGGCATTTTCGCCTACTTTAATCTGCATTGGCAGGTGCCTGTGCCCGAAAATAAAGTAGTCATAGTGTTTGCTTTCCAGTTTGCGCTTGCTGTATTGTACCAGCCATTCATTTTCCTCCCCGAGGAATTTCACATCTGAATCGCCGGATATTAGCTTATTCTTAACCGAAAGGTATTGCGCAAGCCTTACACCAACATCAGGGTGCAACCACCGGAAAAGCCATTTAGAGAATGGGTTGGTAAATACTTTTTTCATCCGCTTGTAACCTTTATCACCCGGGCCCAGGCCATCGCCGTGCCCGATAAGAAAATGTTTCCCGCTAAAAGTAAATTCCTGTGGGCGGTGGTAAACAGGTATGTTAAGTTCTTTTTCAAAATAATCATGCATCCACAGGTCGTGGTTGCCCGTAAAAAAGTAAATGGGTATGCCGCTGTCCCTTATTTCGGCAAGTTTGCCCAATACCCTTACAAACCCTTTAGGTACTACAGTTTTATACTCAAACCAAAAATCGAACAGGTCACCTAAAAGAAAAATAGCTTCGGCTTCTTCTTTAATAGTGTCTAGCCACTGCACAAATTTCTTTTCCCGCGGAAAACTGAGTTCAGGGGTTGGCGCTCCCAGATGTTGGTCTGATGCAAAAAAGATTTTTTTGTTATTCATATATATGTATACCTCCTGCAAAGATAACAATCAAGGCAGGCAGTAGCCATCACAGCTTATAAATTTTAATTAAAATGTAGATTTTTTATATTCATAACAAAACTACAAAATTTTGTTTTTTTTAGGTAAAAAGTGTGATATATATAATTTATGCTAAATATGATTAACATTTTTTCCGTAATTTTCGGTTCTTAAACATAAACTACTAAATATAAATGTCTATGAAAAAAATTACCTTGATGCTTTTCATGTCATTAATGTCATTCTGCGCCTTCGCACAGTTGCCTCTTGAAGGCTTTGAAGGCACCTGGCCGCCTACCGGCTGGGAGATATACAACAATGGCATAGGGCCGGCTGTCACCTGGGCGCAAAGCCAGGCTGGCAACATAACGCAACCCCCTTATGCAGGTACGCATGCTGCCTACCTTAACAGGGAGAACGTTGCAACCGGCATACCTGAGGACTGGC
>CEQG01123314.1_pt1 | contig 74650 bp, 56 predicted proteins | sample 350301 | NCBI WGS metagenome assembly CEQG01 (sample SAMEA2621242, study PRJEB7988) | marine metagenome | isolation source: saline water (ENVO:00002010), including | reverse complement strand
GAGCACTTGCTACGGAACCATTTTATATCTTGTGTCTTGTCTCTTGTGTCTTGTCTCCTGTTTCCAAAAAAAAAACACCCTTCGACAGGCTCAGGGTGACAATGAGATTCCTCACTTCGTTCGGAATGACAATACCATAAAAATAATAATAAAGAATAGTTTAGGGATTAGTCTCCTTTTGTGCTTCTAGGCCATTATCGATCATTTCCTCTACTTCGATTTCCTCGTCTGGTTCGAGATGGGGTGTGACTTCTTTTTTTTTTGAGCGGGTGTGGTAGATTTCGTAATACATCCCAAAATGGTCGCTCCCAAAATAGGGGGTGCGCTTCATGGTGCCTACGGTGAGATCATCGGTATGGAAAAGGTGGTCCAAAGGGAAACGCATTAAGCCATATTTGGCGTGGTAGGTTGGAAAGAAGCCCCTTCCTACCCGAGGGTCGATCATGCCCGTCATTTTTTTGAAGAGTCTAGTGGTGCGGCTCCACACCACATCGTTCATGTCGCCACAGACCACGGTAGGTAGGTCCCGCTCCTTAATGATCTTGCCCGTGAGCATGAGCTCGGCATCCCGTTCCTTACTGGTTTCATTTTCGGTAGGGCTCGGTGGGGCGGGGTGCAAGCAGATAAGCTGTACCTTTTCGCCTTCCAATTCAATTTCGCAAAAAATAGAAGGTACGTCTTTTTCAATCTGAAATTTTTGGGAGACGTTATGAAGTTTCTTTTTGGAATACAGGTGCATTCCGTAGTAATTCTCCAAGGGGATTTTCATCGAATAGGGATAGTCGGGCTCCAATCGATCTAAAGAGCGTTCCCAATCTTTATCGGTTTCCATAGCCAAGACCAAATCGGGATTAAAATTGGCTATGATGTCTAAAAATGCATCAAAATCTTTGTTATCCTGAAGAATGTTAGCTCCTAGGATGGAAAAACTTTCAAGAGACTTTCGCCACTTTTTCCGTGGATAGAGGGAGGAATACCGGGTTACTTTTTCCAGTTGGTAGACGATGGCGGTAATCAAGCAGAAAAACAACACCCATTCAAATACATTGAACTCCCAGTGAAAATAAAACAGCAGGACGACCAAAATCACTTCAATGAGTATGGATTGTAATCGTACAAAATCGGGCATACGAAATACCCAATGGGCGGTGCCAATGGCAGGAAAAAAAGGCGTGAGGATAAATATTATACAGAGTGCGTACAATAGAATCATAGCTCTAAGGTACTACATGAAAACCATATATTTCAATAATTTTCGGAAGTCTTAACATTTGAAATGCAAATCTTATCATTCCTTTAAATATTCCCTAATTTTGCGGCGTGAAACAAGCGTACGACATTTTGGTATTGGGCGGCGGAGCTGCGGGTTTCTTTACGGCCCTTAATGTGGTTGAAAAAAATCCAGGGCTTACGGTGGCGATCCTGGAACGGGGTAAGGAAGTGTTGACCAAGGTAAAGGTTTCTGGAGGCGGGCGTTGCAACGTGACCCATGCCGAATTCCTTCCGAAGGAACTCTCCCAGAACTACCCCCGGGGCGAAAAGGAATTGTTGGGGCCGTTTCATACTTTTATGACGGGCGATACGATGGGCTGGTTTGAAACCCGTGGGGTACCCTTGAAGGTGGAAGACGACGGACGGGTATTCCCGGTGAGTGATAGCTCACAAAGTATTATCGACTGTTTTTTGAAGGAAGCCCAACGGCTGCACATAGATGTGCTTACACAAACCTCGGTAAAGCAAGTAACGCGATTGGATTCGGGTTTTGAAGTAAGCACCAATAATGGAAAGTTTACTTCGGAAGCTCTAGTGGTTGCCACGGGAAGCAATCCTAAAGTATGGAAACTTTTGGAAGGTTTGGGCCATACCATTGTACCACCGGTTCCCTCTTTATTTACATTTAACATAGAAGATACCCGTATTACCGATTTGCCCGGGGTGGCTACGGAAGCTACCGTGATGGTATTGAATGAAGCGGGGAAACCCATACTGACTTCGGAAGGGCCATTGCTTATTACCCATTGGGGGATGAGTGGACCTGCCATTTTGAAGTTATCGGCTTGGGGCGCCCGATTGCTGGAACCCCTGAAGTATCAATTTACCATTGCGGTGAACTGGTTGCAAGGAATGTCCCTAGAAGCGGTTTTGGAAGCGTTGCTGGAGCTGAAGACCGTACACCCCAATAAGACGTTATACAAATACCCACAGTTGGGCTTGCCCAAACGCTTGTGGCAAAATCTGCTTGTCGCGGCAGGAATCCCTACCACCGAAACCTGGGCGCAGGTAAGCAAGAAATCCTTACAGGCCTTTAGCGAACAACTTACCCAGTCCACTTTTGAAGTACTGGGAAAAAGCACTTTTAAAGAGGAGTTTGTGACCGCTGGAGGGGTGGATTTAAAGGAAATTCATTTTAAAACATTTGAAAGCAAGGTGTGCCCGCAGTTATATCTGGCCGGGGAAGTGCTGGATGTAGATGCCATTACCGGTGGATTCAATTTTCAGAATGCGTGGACGGGTGGCTATATGATCGCGGAAGCCCTTGCAAATAAACAAAATAATAAAAACCAATAGAATGATTCATAAAAAAGGCACGTTAGAACTCACTCCAGAAGCCATGCAGGAATATGGGTATCAAGTGATGGAGGCGATTGTGCAGCACTATACCCATCTCAATGAAAAGAAACCCGTGGCACTAAGTTCGCGGGAGGAAATGGACGAACTGTTTTTGGAGGAAGCTCCCGAGCAGGCGGCTTCACCTAAGGAAGTATTACAGCTAGTATTGGACCAAGTGATGGCCAAGAGTACCAATGTGGCCCACCCCAAGTCGTATTCCTTTGTTCCGGGGCCTAGTAATTTTGTAGGGGCGATGGGCGATGCCTTGGCTTCGGGCTTTAATATCTTTTCTGGCGGGTGGGCTGCTTCGCCTGCGGCTGCGGAACTGGAGATTGTCACCTTAAATTGGTTGCTGAAAATCTTTGGGTTCCCCGTAAAGAAAGGCGGTGGAATATTTACCAGCGGGGGCTCCATGGCAAATCTTACGGCCGTGGTGACCGCACGGCGTGTGAAATGTGGTGATGATTTCTCCAAGGCCGTGATTTACCTGTCGGATCAGGCGCACTCGTCGAACATCAAGGCCATCCGTATTTTGGGTTTCCGAAAGGAGCAAATACGGATCATCCCCACCGACCAAGAATTTAAGTTTGGCGTAAACAAGCTGAAGAATGCCATTGCGAAGGACCGTTTGGAGGGGTATCAGCCGTTTTGTTTGATAGCCACTGCGGGAACCACGAATACGGGAACCGTGGATCCGTTGACCGAATTGGCAAAAATCTGTAAGCACGAAGATATCTGGTTTCATATTGACGGGGCGTATGGTGGCGCGGCCATTTTAGGAAAGGACGGCAAGCAATTGCTGAAGGGCATCCAAAAAGCCGATTCGTTAACGGTAGATCCCCATAAGTGGTTTTACCAACCCTATGAGATTGGGTGTTTGTTGGTGCGTAACCATAAATGGTTGAAAAGTACCTTTACCGAAAAGCCCGAATATTTAAGGGATGTGGAAGGGAATACTTCGGAAATCAATTTTTACGACCATGGGGTAGAGTTGACCCGTCGTTTTAGGGCATTGAAGTTTTACATGTCGATCAAGACCTTTGGTTTGAAGGAATTCCGTAGGGCGATCGACTATAACATGCAGTTGGCCGAAAAGGTAGAAAAAAAGCTGCGGAAGAGTGCCCATTGGGAAGTGATTTCCCCAGCGACCCTAGCGGTGATCAATTTTCGGTACAACCCCATAGACAAAGGCTTTTCAGAAAAGAAATTGGATGCGTTAAATCAGTTGATCAGTAAAAAAGTAGTCGAATCGCGAGAAGCCTTATTGGTGACGACAATATTGAACAAACAAGTGGTATTGCGAATGTGTTTGATCAATCCCAGGACGACCTTGCAGGATGTGGAAGAGACCTTGGCCTTGTGTGAGCGATTTGCTGCGGAAAGTATGGAGAAATGACACCCTATGTAGCTTTATTGCGCGGAATCAATGTAGGGGGGCAAAAAAAATTCCCCAAAGCCGAGCAGGTAGCGCTGTTGGAATCCCTGGCGGTGGCGAATCCGCAGGTGTATTTGCATACCGGAAATTGGGTATTTGCTTCTGAAAAGGAAGCTTCTGTTTTGGAGAAGGAAATTTCAGCAACCCTTAAAAAGCAATATGGCTGGGAGCTCCCCGTCGTGGTGAAATCGGCTACGGAATTACAAGCTATTTTTGAAGGCTGTCCCTTTCCGAAGCAAGAAAAAGAACAAAGTTATTTTGCATTATTACAGGCGGTGCCTTCCGAAGCCCACAAAGAAAAAGTGAAGGCATACGATTTCCCGGGGGAGACTGCCCATGTGACCGATGCCTGTGTGTATTTTTTTAGTGCCACGGGCTATGGCAAGGCTAAAATGAACAACAATTGGTTTGAAACGAAGCTGAAGGTAGCGGCTACCACACGGAATTATAAAACCATGAATCGTCTCTTTAGGATGTTATTTGATTCATAAAAAACCCGATGGAGAATTCGCATCGGGTTTTAAGGGTTCTTAACTTAACAAATTAGAACATGCTTTCTTGGAGTTTAAAGGTTTCCTTGAGTCCTAAAAACCTCCTGCTCACAAACTTTTTCCATTGATCCCTATTTGAAACGGTTTCCATTTTTTTGGGAGGGGCTACGATGTCTATGAGCTCTAGTGGCATGCAATTACTGATTAACGAATCATGATTTTCTTTACCTGTTTTGTAGTATCGGTTTCAATTAGTAAGGTATAGAGACCAGACGGTAAGTCTGGGAGGGTTATTTCCCTAACATTGCCAGTGTCCCGTGTTTGTGACTCTAAAACCTTCCTGCCTAAAGGATCCAATAAATGTAACTGTGCTTCCCCGGTAATCCCAGTTAAGAATATATTTTTTTGAGTAGGGTTGGGGAATACTTTAATTTCTGAAAAAGAAGCAGAGGAAGTGCCTAAAACGCTTTCCGGTTCAAATAGTAATTGGAAGCGATCGGGGAAGTTTCCGGGGCCACTTTCAAATCCGTAGGCTTCATCGGTAAGCAGGGTCAATTCATTTAAATACCTATCGAAAAGATAGATGGTGGTGTTCGACAACAGATCACTATCGATGTTGGATAGGGATATTTTATAGGAAGTGACCTCGTTCAATAAAGAGGAAAATCCTATGGGAATCATGATACTTTCTTCAAATAGTTCCCGAGATTGAATGCCCAGTTCCACTTGTTCCCCTTCGATACCGGAATAGATGGAAAGTACGGTTGCCAAGCGGTTACTATCATAGCCCGCATCGATTCCTTCCGTAGTAATTTCTGAAAAGCCAATTAAACAATTACTTTGAAGGGGGTAGGCTGTACTCTGTATTTTAAGCCATATACGGTCCTTATTAAGCGGATTTCTTAGGGTGGTATTGCCCGAGGTGAGTCGCATGCTATTATTAAAAACAGCCGTTCCAGCCCCAGTAGCCTTAATTCCGAATCCTTGCCCGGTAGCGATGACCCCATTAGGTTGTGTATCGATTCCGGAAGGGTCTGCTGCGGCAGCTGTACCTCCCATGAGGTTATACATGGAAATATCTTCCATGCTAAAGTTCATGCTTCCAGCTCCAGGAAGGGAAGGGCTGGGAGGGGTAAGGTGTTCCCAGAAATATACTTCGTTGAACAACGTATTGGCGGTTAAAAATGCATCGGCGTCCAGAGCAGAAGCATACGGGTTTGCCAATACATTGGGACTCGCATTACGATTGTCTGCGGGAGTTGGGCCGGGAGTGTTGTAGAGAATTGAAAAATGGACCATCCCATTATTTAGAGTCCCCAGTTGGTGTGTCATCGTGAAAATTCCTCCAGGCTGTCCATATCCAGCCTGTGGCCTTACAATATACCCTTCTCCTGGATTGATGGAACCACTATATGGATTCCAATTGTCGTAATTATCATCGGCAAAGTTTTCAGCCATCGGGAATTGTATGGCTACATCGGGATTGGGCACAAAGTTAAGGGTGTTGTGATTTAACACTAGGAAAGCACTTGCAAAAACATCGTTTCTAGTTTCGGCGGTCATGGGACTTCCCATTACCATAAAATCCCGCGAGGCCAAGTCTGGCGTAATGACTTCCACTTGAATGGTTCCTGTTTTTATGACCTGGGCAAAATCGTATTCCTGTACCACACTTCCTTGATGGGCTATAAATAAGTTTCCGTTTACAGTGATGTTGTTGGCAGAAAAAAGGTAATCGTTGGCTGCTATGGTTAGGTTACCGGAGGCATCCACTTCGCAGGTACAGGTGTTGATGGATCCTTCTGAGGCAGTATCATACAAACCTGTAATAATCGCATTGCTTCCCGCATTGGGTGCTCCGTTATCCCAAACCCCTCCCGTATAGGTGGTGTCTGTTCCCAAAACGGTCACTGTAGCAGAAGCATTGGCGCTGTTACCCGCTTCATCGGTAACGGTAAGGGTAACGGTATTATCCCCTATATCTGCACAACTAAAGGAGGTAACATCCAACATGTATGCTAAGTTGGCTGGGGTAGAGACATTATCTGTGGTTCCATTATCAATTTGTGCAGGGGTGATAGACACATTCCCCGTAGGATCTAGATAAACAGTGATGTCCTGTGTTACTACGGTTGGCGGAGCGATATCTGTTTTTTGGATAATGGTGAGCACTAATTGATTGGGGTTGGTGGAACAATCGGTGCTGAATTCATATTCAATTCCGTTGTGTACGGGGGTGTTGGGTGCCAATAAATTACAAGTGGTAATGGTACCGGTGGTGGTGGCTACGGTAAAGGTATCATTGATAAACCCTTCAAACCCCATGGAAATATTTACGTTACCTTCCAGGATGGCATTTCCGGTAATAGCCAGTACATCGTATTCGGTACTCGGGGTATAGCCGTTAAGTTCTACATCCAATACAGAGGAAGCAGTAGATTCAAAATCCCCAATGATCGAAAGTGTTCCGGGAGACGCACCAGGGGCAAAGGTTCCGTTGTTGACAAAATCTGCTGGTGCAGGAAGGTCTATGGTTCCTATTCCTTTGATGATTCCTGATGCAGTGTTATTTAGGGTATTTGGACCACTAAATAGAAGGGTTCCAGAGGCTACCTCAATCGTTCCGGTATTGGTGGTCTCTACATACAAATTTGAGGCATTGGTTCCTGCAGTTTTGATTAATACTCCTGCATTATTGAAAATATGGGAAGTTCCTCCCGAAAAGCTAAAGTCCCCAAAGTTATCTTGAAAATCGATGGTCCCCGTAGCTTGGTTGTTCAGCACCCCTTGGGTGATGAATAAATCGCCGTTGCTCGCAATATTGATGATGCCTTCATTATTAAAAGTAGTATCTCCAATAATGGATTTTGTTACAGAGCTAGTTAAATTCATGACCCCAAGATTGGTTAAATTACCCCCGCCCGTTAAAATACTAGCGGTCCAGTTTACCCCCACTGTTCCCGAAAAATCGAAGGTAGCAGAAGTACCCGGTGCTACGGTTACTTGATTGCCCCAAGTAATGGGTCCGTCGAGGGTTCCCGTTAAGGTTCCTTCGCAGGTTATCGGGCCGTTCCAAAAGAAGTTGGCCCCTGGAAGCACATTGTAGACTCCATCTGTTAGATTCTTATTAAGTGCTTGCAATCTAAGTTCGCTGGTTTCTACGTTGATCGTTCCCGTATTGTTGAGCACTACATCAATTATGGCATACCCTGTTGGTGTGGCATTTCGAAGGGTTCCCATATTGTTAAAGTCGTGTAGACTTCCACCCGAATAGCTGATGTTCCCGAAAGCTGCTTCCAAGGAAACGGTTCCGCCCATTAGGTTGTTTAGGATACCATCAGTAATAAACAAATCGCCAGCATCTGTAATTTGTAAGGTCCCGGTATTATTGATTGTGGTGTTATCCAATATTGATTTGCTAGCGGTACTTGTGAGATTCAAGTTGCTTAGATTGACCAAGGTTCCACCTCCTCGAAGGTTGCTGGAGCTCCATAAAACCTGGGAAGCCCCCGAAAAATTGAAGGTAGCTGTCGTAGCAGGAGCAATAAACACTTCACCACGCCAGTCAATAGGGCCTTCCAAGAGTCCGGTAAGAGTACCAGAACAGTTAATGGGCCCTGCCCATTCCAATTCTGCTGCAGCTGCCACATTGTAAACCCCTCCTGTTAAATTTTTAGCAAGACCCAATAAACGTAAAGTACCACTTTCCACACTAATGGTTCCTGTATTGTTTACCACTGCATAAATATTGGCTATTCCTGTGGTGGTACTTCTTCTGATGAGTCCTGCGTTATTAAGAATTTGGGAAGATCCTCCAGAATAACTAATTTCACTAGCGTTAGCTTGAATATCTATAACCCCGCTAGATTGGTTGTTTACAATACCATCGTTAATATTAAAATCCCCTCCATTTTGCAGGGTCATGGTCCCTTCATTATTTAGGGTTGTGGTTCCTATAACGCTCTTTGTTCCGGCGGTAGTTAAATTTAAAACACTTTGGTTGATAAGGGTTCCGCCTCCTGTAAGATTACTGCTGGTCCATTGCACTCCAGTACTTCCGGAAAAATTAAATATGGCGGTGGTTGCTGGGGCTACGGTAAGAATGTTGTTCCATTCCAAAGCCCCATCTAACGTTCCTGTAAGCATTCCCGAGCAGGTTGTGGGTCCGTTTATTTGAAGTTTTGCACCAGCGGCAACATGGTAGGTTCCCCCTATGAAATTCTTATTCAAACTTTGAAGGCGAAATTCACCACTTTGTACGTTAAGGGTTCCCGTATTGTTTAACTCTGCGTAGAATACAAAAATACTTGAGCTTTGAATAAGCCCGGCATTATTCAGGATATGAGAACCTGCACCGGAGTAGCTAATATCGCTAAAAAGGCCTTGTACGTCTATGATCCCTGAGGTTTGGTTATTCACCACTCCGTCATTAATATATAGGTCCCCTCCAGATTGAAGGATTAGGGTGCCTTCATTATTAAGTGTGGTAAATCCTATAATGGATTTTGTTCCGGCTCCAATAAGGGTTAAGGTCCCTTGGTTGGTGAGTGTTCCCCCGCCAGTTAAATTATTGCTGTTCCAATTAATAGTAGAATTGGAGCCAAAACTAGAAGCTCCTGCGATGGAAAGCTGATTGCTCCAATTAAAAACGGAAGTCCCTTGCACCTGTAATGAATTGATGGTAGCGCCCACGTTGAGATTCACGGTAAATCCGGTAGGTATGACCGCATCATGGGCCGCTGTAGGCACTATCCCAAGACTCCAGTTGCCCGAGGTATTCCAATTGTTGTTTACAGCTCCTGTCCAAGTATTGGTTTGTGCTTTTGCAAAGCTTATTAGAGCAAAGAAAAAAAAGCAATTTAGAAGTAATTTTTTTGTGATCATTGGTTGAGGTTTTTCTTTACATCGATAGGGTAAAGAAATGTCATCACCTAAAAATTAGAATTTTTTGCGAAGCAGGAGCCACAACAGAAATAAAAAGATGGCTATGCCTATCCACCAAAGAAAAGAAACCGAAGTATCTATAGGAATGGGTGCAGTATCTCCCATTAAAACCAGGCCTGCCCAATATTGGGGTGCCAAACTCCTGCCTTTGGCTTGAGCTAAATAGGTGATTTTTGCTTGTTGAAGTGCCTCATCCTTAGAAAGCCCTTTCTGTAGATTTTCGTAAAAAAGACTTACTATTTCAGCACTGGATTTCTCGTCTATTTCCCAAAGGCTGGTTAAAATACTCTCGCTTCCTGCATAAGTAAAAGCATGTGCTAAGCTTATCATTCCTTCCCCTGGTTGGTAACCTGGTTTTCCAGTTTCACAAGCGGTAAGCACGGCTAAATCGGCATTGATATTGTAATTGTAAATTTCGTAGGTGTATAGATAATTGTTTTGATTGTCCAAGCTATCCACTTGTTTGGCAAAAACCAATCGGGAAAGTTCGGGGCTCACGTTGTTGGATTCGGCATGGGTACCTATATGGATGATTTTGTATTCGGAAGCTTGATTAAGGAACACCTGCTTTGAAGCACCTTCGTTGTAAAAGGCTTTCCCTTTAAAAGTGTTCTCCGATTTTTTAATAAGATGAGCACTGAATGGCTGTGGAAGAAGGGTGAGGTAGGTTTGATCGGTATTGGAAGAATCGGCTAGGGCCATTTGGTAACGCTCTTTCATCTCTGAAGAAAATGCCGGCGCAAAGCCTATATAATTTTCTTTGAAATACCGTGGCTGATCCTGAGAGCCTGTGAGATACAAGCTAAAATTGTAAGAAAAAACATGCTCTTTTAAAAGGCTATGTGCCTGAAAATCCTCAAAATCGTTAATAGGTTGTTTTGTGAGCATTTCAAAACTAAGATTGTACAGCGGGCCATCGGGGAACACTACTACCTTTTTGGTGTTCACAAAGGGCTGAAGGGGTTTCCATAGAATTCGGTATAGTTCAAAAAGATTTGCACCTTGTTCTGAAGCATGTAACCGGTTTTTCTCCAATTGGGAAATATGTTCCTTCAGTTTCCCTTGCTCTAAAGGGACTATCCTTTTGTGTTGTTTTGTAAGAATGATGGCATAAAGTTTTTCAGAAATGGTAAGATACCTTACCCACGTAGTTTCGGGAGCAATATTTGAAGTATACTGCAATGGAACCGATAATAATGAAGCATACCGAAGTTGAAAATAGTCGGGTTGTTGTACCTGTAGTTTCTTTAAAAAATCGTTCCACTCATGATTTAGCTGAAGAAATTTCCCCAAACTTTTTTCATCGTTACTATCTAGCGAATAGGATAAGGCTTTTCGTAGTTGACTTTCCTCTTTAAGAATAGCCTCTGGCACTTTAGCAAATTTAATATTGTCCCGAAGGTTGAGGCGGGCCCTAATACGGTTATAGATACTGGATTCATGAAGATGTAAGATGCTATCTAGATACTCATCGTTCTCCGTAATGCCATAAAGTTTGTAATTGAGTTCTTTTGCTAAGTCTATTAATTCGGCATTTTGGGCAATAAGTGATTGTGTGTCTTGGTAATTTTTAATGAATGTATTCCGAAGTTCCAGTAACTGTAGTCCCTTTTGAACTTCTTCAAAGAGCTGTTTTAGTAATTCCTTATCGGTATTGGGTTGTTGGGCCAATGTAGATTTTACATATAAGAGGATTGCCCTAGGAATATTTAAGGTTTTTACTACATCGTCGGTACTTGCCACATTGTTTAAGTTGAGGGTTGGGGATTTGTCTAGGATTTCCTTACAAATATGCTGCGTCTCCCCGTAGTCTTTCAACAAGTAATAGGTTTCAGCCAAGGCCATTTGGTATTGTAACTGCAACGGTGTTCCATACACTCCTTCCCTTTGGGATTCTTTGTAAATATTCTTTACAATTTTAAGTGCCTTTTCAGGATAATTGTTTTTGGCATAAAAAAGAGCCATATCCTGAAAGTTGTTTATAACATCGGTGTTGTACTTACCCTCTAAAGCATCGTAATAAGTGGCTTCCGATTTTTGATATAACTGGACCGCTTTTTCCTTTTCATTAAAAAAGTCGTGTATCTTGGCCCTAGCGGCGAAAGCACTTCCCCTCCAATAAGAATCCAAACCCTGTGATTCTTCCAATTGCAACAAGACCTCATCCATGAGTTTTTCGGCCCCTTTCATGTCTTGGGTGTTAAACTTGGCTTGGGTCAATAAAATTTTTGAAATGATGACGTTGGGGTCGTTTTTGCTTTTGTCTTTTAGCTTTTGTTGATAGCTGTAGTTGACCAATTGTTCTGCTTTTTGGAACTCTCCTATGGTGTTGTAAAAAACCCCCAGATTGTCGATAGCCATACCCTTACTGGTTTTAGCAGCATTTATTCTTTGTTCATCTACGGAGACTTCCATAAATTGATTGAATTTTTGAATGGCTTCTTCAGAATAGGCAATGGCTTCTTCATTTCTACCCAATAGGTTAGATACTACGGCCATATTCATGCGTACCAATCCGGGGCGATAATAATCATTAGAAGGGTTGCTTTCGGTCTTTTTTAAGGCTTCCAAAGACTTTTCAAAATAATAATTGCAACTGTCCATTTGCCCTTTCCGCCACATGACTCCTCCTAGGGCGTTGTATACCTGTTGGAAGGTAACGTAATCTGGAGGGTTCGCTTTTTGGTAATATCCCAAGCTTTCTTCGTAATAATTTTTAGCGCTGGTATAATCACCTTTAGCAGAAGAATAATACCCCATATTATAAATGATATCGGAGATTTGAGGCGCTTTATCTGCCGTACCTTTTTTGGCCGCTTTCAGTGCTTTTTCCAACGAAAGAAGCGAAAGATCTGGTCTTCCCGCTTCATCTTGAATCCAGGCCAATTCCTTGTAGGCATATTTGGTGACATCTGGGCGATCTAGTTGTACCAATTCTTCTACAAAATGATCTGCTTTCTGTAGGGCAAGCTCCCAATTATTATTATTAAGAGAGTAGCTTCCTATAAACTCGACATATCTGGAAAGACTGTCCCAGTTTTTTTGTGCTTTAAGTGTCGCTACTTGGGACTGAAGTTGATTTTTTGCTTCGTTAAGCTGTTGATTGGCAATTAACTGACGTATTTTTGGGATTCCTTGAAGGGAGTCCCCTTCTTGCGAATATACAAGGAAGCTATTTAAGAAAAGAATGATACTTAAGTACCATGAAAAGGATTTATGGCTTTTCATAGAATTTCTTTATTTCCTCTTGAAGGCGTTGGCTTTGCTTAGATGTGTTCTGTTTCAGTTTATCCAAGCTTTTTTGCCATTCATTGTTCTTTAAATACAGAAGCCCCAGATAGTAATTGGCATCTTCGTGAAACGAACTTTGCTGGTTATGGGATACCTCATTTAAAAATTTTAAAGCCTCCGAATCGTTTTCTAGAGCAGTATGTGCCACTCCTATAAAATATTGAAGGGTGTCGTTTTTCGGATTTTCTTTATGAAGGGCTTTCCAAGTTTGTAAGGCCTCTTGAAAATGACCTTGTTTATACCGAACCATTCCCTCGTAAAAAGTATATTGCGAAGTGCTGCTCATGGTCGTAGGTAATCCAGCATCTTGAATGTAATACTTGTTGTACAGTTCTTCATTTTTAGGGGATTTATTCAAAAACCAAAATAATCCAATAAAAAGGAATATTGAAGCCGCTACTCCATACCAAGCATAGTTCTTTTTCTTCTTTTTAATGAAAGTATTTGGGGTCTTTACTGCCGAATGGGTAGGTTGTACTTTGGAGTGGAAGGTTTCTAACTTATCTTTTAAAGCAGCAGCTTCCACACCAGCTATTAGGATACGAACTTCGTTGACTTTTTGTTGAAGGCTGCTATTAGAAGCAATTTCGCTTTCAAAAGCAGATTGTTCTTCCACATCCATAGAATGCGTAAGATAGCGTTCAATTTTTTCAAATTCCTGGGGTGATATGTTAGGTTCTTGTTTCAATAGTATTGATTTGGGTTTGGGCAATTTCTTTTAACTTTTGGAGGCATCGATACTTTTTGTTTTTGGCAGAAGCCTCTCCAATATTTAATTTTTCAGCAATCTCCCGTAAGGATGTCTTACTGAAATAAAACTCTTTTAAAATTTCTTGACAGGAGCTTCCAAGTTTCTTGAAAGCTTCCATGGTGCTTTTTATTTTTGCTTCATTTTCCAAAGCGGTGTTTTTTTCAATTTCCTCGAACGATTCGCTCATTGCTGAATCTTCATCCCTAAGCAAATTTGTTTTTTTATAACGGGACGAACGTAAAAAATCCAGCCACTTGTTTTTTGCAATTTGATACAAATACCCTTGTAGGGCCGATTCATTTTTCGGAATGAACTTATCCTGTTTTATATTTTGCCATAAGGTTATAAAGGCATCTTGGTACAGATCTTTTGCTTGGGGCATGGTTCCGTTGTTTTTTAGCACATAGGCTTCCACCTTTGTGTAATTATCTTGATACAGTTGTTTTAATACAGCTTCGTCGTTCAATTTAATTTTTGAAACGAGCGCTTGCTGGTTTATGAATTTTGTCATTGCCCCTCCAAAAGTAGATAGGGAAAGATAGTAAAATTCAAATTAACTACCTGTATTCTTTCTATATATCGAAAGTTTTAAAAAATGTCATCAATACAATTTATGATGACATTTAATTTTTTATTCGATGGTAGGATATAACCATTTAAATAGACAGTATGAAAACCTTAAAATTACTTATTCTTTCGCTTCTAACGGGTTGGATGTTAAATGCTCAAAATGGCATTCCAGTTCCTGGGATGACCTCTTGTGATGCTCAAATCCAATCTTTTATGAACACTTTCGATATACCAAGTGTTACCATGGCGCTTGCAAAAGACGGTGAATTAAAATATATGCGTTCTTTTGGTTATGCAAATCTTGCTCAAAATGAAGAATCGCAACCGTACCACATGTTTAGGATAGCAAGTATCTCAAAACCAATAACGGCCATAGGGATTATGAAAATGGTGGAAGACGGGACGATCGCATTAAACGATAAAGTGTTTGGTCCTGGGGCAATTTTGGAAAACCACTGGTATTTTTCCAATAGCTCTATAGTTGATACAGAAGTATACGATATTACCGTACAGCATTTATTGGAACATTCGGCTGGTTGGGATAGAAGTGTGAATTGTTTTCCAAATCCAACGGATCCTTACCCATGGTTTTTTTCTGGTTGCGACCCCATTGTAGCTCCTTTGCATGTTACTCAATCTCAAGGGCAATCCAATCCTGTAAAGGAGGAATTTTTAATTAATTATCTATTGGAAAAGAATTTAAATTTTTCACCAGGAACTTCATATAGTTATTCCAATATGGGGTACTTAGTGCTTAGCGAAATTATAGAGGAGGTTTCAGGAATGGATTATGAAGCATGGATGCAGCAGGAAATTTTTCATCCGCTAGGGATTTATGATATGTATATTGGTGAAAACCTTTTGGAAGATAAAAAAGAACGAGAAGGGGAGTATGTAGGAAATGGCTTTACAAACTTAGATTTGTATGGAAGTGGCAATACGGTGCCTTGGGAGTATGGTGGCTTTTCGGTGAATGCGATGGATGGTCATGGAGGATGGATTGCATCTGCTAGGGATATGGTAAGGCTATTGGTAGCTGTTGACGGATTTCCTACCAAACCAGACATTTTAAGTCCGGCAACGATTACAAGCATGGTTACTCCTTCTACAAATAATGCCAATTATGCTAAAGGATGGTCGGTAAATAGCCTTAATAACTGGTGGCATACCGGGGCTATAGATGGAACTGCGAGTGTATGGGTACGATCCAATGGAGGCTATACTTGGGCCGTGGTGTTAAACAAAAGAGTGGTGGATAGTAATGCCACTGCCTTTTGGAATGCCTTGGACGGAATGGGATGGAATTGCATCTCCAGTACAGCAAACTTTCCCGATTTTGATTTGTTAGACGCTCCCACGGTGAATGCCAGTAATTTGAATGTTTCTGGAGACGAAGTAAGTTCTATGGACCTCTCTTGGACAAATGGAAATGGAACCTCAAGGGTGGTAGTAATGAAGGATATCACCAATAGTACCGATGTTTATAATTTCAGTAGCTATCCAATTGACGGTATCGATTATACAGGAAACAGCTCCTTTGGAAGTGGTGAAAACCTTGGAGATGATACCTTTGTGGTGTATAGCGGAAATAACAATCAGGTTACCGTGACTAACTTAGATCCTACCAAGCAATATGCCATGAGGGTATATGAGTATAGGAAAACGGCAACTAACGGCAATAATGCATTATACTTGTTAGGAAATCCTGCGGAAAGAGAAGCGTTTCTTAGTGTGGATGGCCATGAACTAGCTCAATTTGTGAAGGTAGCTCCAACCATAACGCAAAACTTTGTACACCTTGAAAACAATTATCCTGAAAGTCTACATTGTGAGGTATATGATGTAAGCGGAAGAAAATTAAATGCCTTGCAAGTTCCTATGGGAAAAAGTTCCATAAATTTTTCACCGTATCAAAATGGATTGTATGTAATGATTTTCAAAAGCGGAAAAAATTCTTGGATCAAGAAAATCGTAAAAAAATAGTGCTCCCCAAGCTATGTTAAAAAATAAAAGCCATCCTTTAGAGATGGCTTTTTATTTATGGAATATTTTTCTATTGTTCTACGGCAAATTTGGTCCAGTTTTTTTCATTGACCCCTCTTTCGGTGTTTGGATTAAATAAAGCATTGTCGGTGCCAATATACATACCGTCGTTAGAGACCCAATAATAATTAGATCCCATTGGGACATTATAATGCTCTCCTGTTTCATGGTTGCCAATCATGGTGGTTTCATTAATTCCCCAAATGGTCTTGGAATGCCCTGCATCGTTTATATTGCTTCTGTTTAGGTATCCTTTATGGGAAATGTCCAGGATGTCGCTATAGGTATCTCCTATGCTTTTATTGGTGGTGCCCGCCGCGGCTATCGCATTCATTCTTTGTTGATGAGCCACCGTGCTTTGCTTTGTGGCTTGCGCCCAAAACTGGTTGCTTTTTTGGATATCGTTGACTAGCTTTCCATTCATATATTGAATCCATTGCGGATTTAATTCCGCATTTGCATAAGAGTAGGTGTAAGCCCTAATTGCTTCGTCGAAATAAGAAGGTAGCGCTTCCATTTCGGTAGTTTGAATGGTCCAGTTGATAGTTTGGGATTTTGCCACATAAAAATTTACCATTAAGATAAACGATTGGGTGCCGTTGGGTGTTTTCCATTCGGTTCCTAAAACTTCTACCCCTCTTTGGGAATTCGTGTAGGGCATGCCATTAAAAAGCCTTTGCCAAAACCCAGCTACTTCCGGAAGCTCATAGCTTTTAATAAAGGAATACCCTTGTGCTTGGGCATTCGGTTTTAGTACTTGCTGTAAGATTTGCTGATTGCGCATCGGCGCTCCAACAGCCGTACCGCTCATTTGAAGTGTTTGTCGCATCATAGGATCGTTGCTCCAGGCATAACTTTCAGACTCCATTTTATATACTTTCAGTTCTTGAGGGCCTTCCATAAATATGGGAGCATTGATAGGGTTTACGGTCCAACTTTTTGGGAGGGGATAGCGAGCTTGCACCAAACCATTGTTGGGGTCAACATAATGATAGTACTTTGTGGTTTCTACATTTTCCATAGAGGATTTTTGTAATGTGTTAATGGTTTCTTGGCTGTTGTTACTTTCGGAGATTATTTTTTCAGAATCGTTCTTAGGAAGATTATTTTTTTGACCATTACTGGAATTACACCCAAATAATGCCATACAAAAGCTTAGGTAGATTAATTTTCGGTATGTTTTCATAAATGAGATTGTTTATTATAAACATCGAAAAAGCTGTGTAATGTCATCATTTTTATAGCAACTTCTATTTTCACCTACCTAATTGTCTATATTTGTTATTGAAATAATTACGAATGACCCATTCCCTTTTCCTTCCAAACAGTTACAAACACTACCCCGAAAAAGGCTCGGTTTCCTACCAATCGCCCAGCAACATTGCTTTGGTAAAATACTGGGGGAAATATGGAGAGCAGCTGCCTAAAAATGCTTCGGTGAGCTTTACTTTAAGTCATTGCCATACACAAACCACATTGGAATATAAAATGAAGCGGGGCGCTGGATTTCATGTGAAGGTGTTTTTGGATGGAGTGGAAACCCCTGCCTTCCTTCCGAAGATTGAAACTTTTTTTGAACGCATAAAGCCCTATGTCCCTTTTCTGGAAAGGTATGCTTTTATGGTTCGTACCACCAACAGTTTTCCGCACAGCAGCGGTATCGCCTCTTCTGCCAGTGGGATGAGTGCTTTGGCACTCTGCTTGGTAGCCTTGGAAAACCAACTATTGAGTAGGGAGATGACCAGCGACTATTACCATCAAAAAGCTTCCTTTTTGGCGCGTTTGGGCTCTGGAAGTGCCGCCCGCAGCGTGGAAGGGCCTTTGGTGGTTTGGGGGGAGCATCCCAAGATTCCTACGGCGAGTAATAATTTTGGTTTGCGCTATCCATTCAAAGTACATCCTAATTTTGAAAACTATCAGGATACGATTTTGTTGGTAGATAAAGGGGAGAAGCAGGTGAGTAGTACCGTGGGGCACGATTTAATGCATGCCCATCCGTTTGCGGAGCAACGCTTTCAGCAGGCCAATGATAATCTTTCGAAGCTCATTTCGGTCTTTGAGAGCGGCGATCTTGAAGCTTTTATTGAAATCGTGGAAAGTGAAGCTTTGTCGTTGCATGCGATGATGATGACTTCGATGCCCTATTTTATTTTAATGAAGCCCAATACTTTGGAAATTATTCAGAAACTATGGGCCTATCGAAAGGAAACCGGAAGTAAGGTATGTTTTACACTAGATGCCGGGGCCAATGTGCATGTGTTGTATCCTGAATCGGAAAAAGACCCTGTGCTCCAATTTATTAGCAAAGAATTAGCACAATTTTGTCAAAAAGGTCAGTATATTTGTGACGAAGTTGGATTCGGTTCAAAAAAACTGTAATTTTACATAACCTGTAATCACAAGCCTATGCACGGTCCCCTTTTCTATTCAAAAATCTTGCTCTTTGGTGAATATGGTATCATCAAGGACTCCAAAGGACTTTCCATTCCGTATAATTTTTACAATGGGGCTTTAAAGATTGATGAGCACCATACCGTTCATACGCACAAATCGAATGCAACGCTAAAACGTTTTTCTGAATACCTAAAATCTTTAGAAACCAGCAATCCAAAATTGGTTTCGTTCGATTTGGACCGATTTAATGAAGACATTGAAAAAGGCCTGTACTTCGACTCCAGTATTCCACAGGGATATGGGGTTGGAAGTAGCGGTGCTTTGGTGGCGGCTGTGTACGACAAGTACGCTACCGATAAAATTACGGTGTTGGAAAACTTGACCCGTGAGAAGCTGTTAAAGCTAAAAGCCATCTTTGGGGAAATGGAATCTTTTTTCCACGGAAAGTCATCGGGACTGGACCCTTTAAACAGTTATTTAAGTCTTCCAATCTTGATCAATTCCAAAGACAACATTGAACCCGCCGGAATCCCTTCGCAAAGTGCCGATGGTAAAGGCGCCGTATTTTTGTTGGATAGCGGAATTACAGGGGAAACGGCACCGATGGTTCAGATTTTTATGGAAAAGATGAAGCAAGATGGTTTCCGTAAAATCGTAAAAGATCAGTTTGTGAAACATACCGACGCTTGTGTGGAAGATTTTTTGAAAGGCGATGTGAAATCCCTCTTCGGAAACATCAAGCACCTTTCGAAAGTAGTGTACGACAACTTCAAGCCCATGATTCCGAAGCAATTTCATACCCTTTGGCAAAAAGGAATTGAAACCAATGCGTATTATTTGAAATTGTGTGGTTCTGGTGGTGGCGGGTACATGTTAGGCTTTACCGAAGACTTGGAAAAAGCCAAAGAAGCATTGCAAGGTCATAAATTGGAAGTGGTCTATACCTTCTAAAATCCCTTTAAAATCACGCTCGTATGTGGAGCAGGAAGCAAAAGCATTTTCTTTGGAAACTCTTCAGTTTGTTTTCTGTGGTGCGGGGTTATAATATCCTCATCATTATTTTGGCACAGTACCTAACGGCCATTTATATATTGGCTCCAGGGCTTCCGTTGCGTCAGGTATTATTTGATGTCAATCTTTTTATGATTGTATTGGCTTCGGCTGCCGCGATTGCCGGAGGCTATATTATCAATAACTTTTATGATCGGGAAAAGGATTTGATCAACCGTCCTAGGAAAACCATGCTCGACCGATTGGTGAGTCAGCGGACCAAGCTAAGTACCTACTTTATCTTGAATTTTTTATCGGTAGTATTGGCAAGTTATGTGTCGTTTCGGGCGGTTCTGTTTTTTTCCATTTATATTTTCGTGCTGTGGTTTTATTCGCACAAGTTAAAACGGTATCCTTTTGTAGGGAATATTACCGCGGCTGTTTTGGCGGTAATTCCTTTTTTTGCCGTATTTATTTACTACCGAAACTTTGCGGAGATCATTTTTGTTCATGCCACCTTTTTGTTTTTACTGATTTCCATGCGCGAATTGGTAAAAGATTTAGAAAACATTAAAGGGGATTTGGTCCAAAATTACCGTACCATACCCGTGGTCTATGGAGAACGATTTTCCAAAGGGATGCTCACGGTGTTAGCCATTCTAACCTTAGTGCCCATATACTTTTTACTGGCCTATTTTGACATTGGCTACATGCGTTATTATTTCTTGGCTACCATTCTGGCTTTGGTTGTTTTTGTCCTCATGCTATGGTTTTCTGCACGAAAGCTTCACTATGTGGTGCTGCACAATATTCTTCGGTTGGGGATAGTGATTGGGGTATTTTGTATTGCCCTATTGGATGTAGATGTGTTGTTGAGTCGCTTCGGCTTATTCTAAAAATACTAACAGAATATCGTTTAGCAAACTTTTACACCTACTTCTTTATATGTCCGTTACTTCCTGTATCTTTGCACTTTATTAATTAAAAGAGTCCTGCCTTATGCAGGAAATGATTATGAGCAGAAGCGATTACAGCGGAAAAGGAAAAACTTCAGGAAGAGGCGGGGGAAATTCACGAAAGAGAAGTAGTGCAAGAGGAAATGCTCCCTTCAAAAAAGAAAACCCCAATAGCCCTGCAGGGCGTCAAAACAAAGTAAGTTCCCATAAAAAGAAGTCGGCCGGCAATAGCCAAAAGTCCAATGACGGCATCCGATTAAACAAGTACATTGCCAATAGCGGTATTTGTTCCCGTAGGGAGGCAGATACTTACATCGCCACAGGGTTGGTGACCGTAAATGGTAAAATTGTCAACGAGATGGGGTATAAGGTGCAGTTGAGCGATGACGTGCGTTTTGATGGACGTCGTATCAATCCCGAACCCAAAACCTATGTGTTGTTGAACAAGCCCAAAAGTGTGTCCAGTACCACTAGTGAGTCCAAAGGGCTTACCGTAATGGATTTGGTTGCCAATGCCCCTGCACAGAAACTGAAGCCCGTAGGTCGCTTGGGAAGAAATGCCACCGGATTGTTGCTGTTTACGAACGATGATGAGTTGATGAACAAGCTTCATAAAAAAGGGATGCCACGTTTGTTTCATATTGAATTGGACAAAAACCTAAAAGGCGAGGATCTACAAAAAATTCGTGAAGGCTTGACCATAGAAGGAAAGGAAGTGACGGTAGAGGAGATTAGCTTCGTTAACAATGCGACCCATAAAGAGCTAGGGCTTAAAATCAAGAATATGGGGAATAGTATTATTCGCGATATTTTTGAATCTTTAGGCTATCAAGTAGTGCGCGTAGACTGTGTGACCTTGGCCCATCTTACCAAAAAAGACCTTCCCAGAGGAAGATGGCGTACCTTGACCAATGAGGAAATTCAGCTGTTTTCCATGCTGTAAGCCCCTTTTTGAAATACTTTTTATTTTTTTTCTGAAAACGTTTGCCGTATCAGAAAATAATTTACATTTGCCCCACTTTTAGCTGAACCGTTGAACCATGTTTTTATGTTCGGGTTTTTGAAAATCAGGAAGTCATATTCAAAAACCGTCTGCCAGGCAGATCACCGAAATTTAAAGCTAGCTTCCGCTTTACCAACCTATTGGGTGACTACTTTTCTTAGAAAAAAGGTATGGGCACTTCTGCCTATCATTGTTTAATGTTTATTTAAGACTTTTCCGAAAAATCTTTTTTAATTTAACCCTTTTGGGATTAAACCCTTTTTCAAACTGAACAACCATTTACAATGAACACAAAATACTTTGATCTTATCGATCAAACCTATCACTTTCCCCAAGAAGAATTTACCTTGGAAGGGGACCATTTGGAATTTCATGATATCGACCTTATGAAACTCGTAGAAGGGTATGGTGCTCCTTTAAAGTTTACCTATCTTCCGAAGATTTCAGACAATATTAAACGCGCCAAACGTTGGTTTTCCAAAGCGATCAAAAAGCATGATTATAAAGGAACCTACAATTATAGTTATTGTACCAAAAGCTCCCACTTTAAACACATTTTGAATGAAGCTTTAAAAAACAACATTCATATTGAGACTTCTTCGGCTTTCGATATTAATATCGTAGAGAATCTGAAAGCAGAAGGGAAAATCACCAATGATACCTATGTGATCTGCAATGGTTTTAAACGCGATCAATACATCGATAATATTGCACGATTAATTAATGGGGGTCATGAAAACTGTATTCCTATTATCGATAACTACGAAGAGCTGGATCTTTTAAGCGAGAACATTGAAAAGGATTTTAAGATAGGAATCCGTATTGCTTCTGAAGAAGAACCCAAGTTCGAATTCTATACGTCGCGTCTCGGTATTGGCTATAAGAATATTGTTCCTTTTTATGAAGATCAGGTAAAGAACAATGAAAAAGCGGAGCTAAAAATGTTACACTTTTTTATCAATACCGGAATTCGCGACAATGCCTATTACTGGAACGAATTGCAAAAATGTTTAAAAGTGTATACGCGTCTTAAAAAAGTATGTCCTAGTTTGGACAGCCTGAATATTGGCGGTGGATTTCCTATTAAAAACTCTTTGGCATTTGAGTACGATTATGCGTACATGGTCGACGAAATCGTGAACCAGATTAACTTGGCTTGCCAGGCCGAAGGGGTTCCCGTGCCGCATATCTTTACCGAATTTGGAAGTTTTACCGTAGGGGAAAGTGGCGGGGCCATTTATGAAGTGTTATACCAAAAACAACAAAATGACCGTGAAAAGTGGAATATGATCAATTCGTCTTTCATTACCACACTTCCCGATACTTGGGCCATCAACAAGCGTTTTATCATGCTAGCCGTAAACCGTTGGAACGATGAATACGAACGGGTGTTATTGGGCGGACTCACCTGCGATAGTGACGATTACTATAATAGCGAACAGCACGTGAACGCTATTTACTTACCGAAATTTAAAAAGGATAAGCCTTTGTATATTGGATTTTTCAATACGGGGGCCTATCAGGAAACCATTGGGGGCTTTGGCGGATTGCAACACTGCTTGATTCCTTCTCCCAAACATATTTTAATTGACAAAGACAAAGAAGGTAACATTTCAACTAAATTATTTACAGAACAACAAACGAGCAATCAACTGCTCTCAATTTTAGGTTATGACAACTAAAACGTATGCCGGCATCCCACAGAAGTATGCCGCACTGGAAACTAGTAAAATTGTTTTGATCCCTGTTCCCTACGATGGGACCAGTACGTGGCAAAAAGGTGCCGACAAAGGCCCTGAGGCTTTCTTAAATGCTTCTGAAAATATGGAGCTTTACGACATCGAAACCCAAACCGAGGTTTACAAGCAAGGGGTGTATCTTGCCGATGCCATTACCGAGAAATCGTCTCCTGAAGCCGTGGTTAAGGAAGTTCATAAAACCGTGAAGGACTATATCCTTCGGAATAAATTCGTGACCATTTTTGGCGGGGAGCACAGTATTTCCATTGGGACCATTCGTGCGTTTAATGAATGTTTTGACGATTTAACCGTATTGCACATTGATGCGCATGCCGATTTACGTAAAGAATACGAAGGTTCGAAGTGCAATCATGCTTGCGCGGTCTACGAGGCAAGTCAGAATACCAACTTAATCCAAGTAGGTATTCGCAGTATGGACGTTGCCGAAACTACCGTGATGGATGAAGAAAAAACTTGGTTTGCCCACGATATGGCCAACGACGAGTATTGGATGGACAGTGTGATTGAAGCTTTGGGGGAAAATGTATTTATCACCTTCGATTTGGATGCGTTCGATCCTTCCATCATGCCCTCTACGGGAACTCCGGAACCTGGCGGATTGTTATGGTATGAAACGCTGGATTTCTTGAAACAGGTTTTTGCCGAAAGAAATGTGGTAGGGTTCGATATTGTAGAGCTTTGCCCAAGACCAGAAGAAAAATCTTCCGACTTCCTAGCTGCCAAATTATATTACAAAATGTTGAGCTACAAGTTTGAAGGAACCGACAAAGACGATGAGTTTGAAAGCAATTTCAACGAAGCGAAGAAAGGAGTTTCAAAATTTAATACCGAAGAAGATGTCTAATAAAGGACCTATTTCAAATTTCATTCAAAATTATTATTTGCACTTCAACGCAGCAGCTCTGGTCGATGCGGCCAAAGGCTATGAAGCCCAATTGCAGAGCGGTGCCAAAATGTTGGTTTCCCTGGCGGGTGCCATGAGTACGGCCGAGCTGGGAAAGATCTTTGCCGAAATGATCCGTCAGGATAAGGTGCATATCGTTTCTTGTACTGGGGCCAACTTGGAAGAAGATATCATGAACCTTGTAGCACACTCACACTACAAGCGCGTACCGAACTATCGTGATTTAACCCCTCAGGAAGAGTGGGACTTGTTGGAAAACGGATTGAACCGTGTCACCGATACTTGTATTCCAGAGGAAGAGGCTTTCCGAAGACTGCAAAAACACATCGTAAAAATATGGAAGGATGCCGAAGCCAAAGGCGAGCGGTATTTTCCTCATGAATTTATGTACAAAATGTTGTTGAGCGGCGTGTTGGAGGAGTACTACGAAATCGATTTGAAAGACTCCTGGATGTATGCTGCTGCTGAAAAGAATTTACCGATGGTGGTTCCCGGTTGGGAAGACAGTACCATGGGAAATATTTTTGCCAGTTATGTGTTGAAAGGCGAACTGAAGGCTTCCACCATGAAAAGCGGGATTGAATACATGACCTTTTTGGCCGATTGGTATACCGATCATTCTGAAAAAGGAATCGGTTTTTTCCAAATTGGAGGTGGAATTGCTGGGGATTTCCCTATTTGCGTAGTACCAATGCTGTATCAGGATATGGAACGTACAGACACTCTATTCTGGAGTTATTTCTGCCAAATAAGCGATTCTACGACCAGTTATGGAAGTTATTCGGGAGCCGTTCCCAACGAAAAAATCACCTGGGGAAAATTGGATATCAATACCCCAAAATATATCATAGAAAGTGATGCTACTATTGTCGCACCACTTATATTTGCCTACTTATTGGATATGTAATTAATGAAAAGAGTAATTGTAGATTATAAAAAACTGAACACGGATATTTTGGACCTATTGGTTGATAAATTTCCGTATGGTTACGAAACGGAAGATATTATTACGTTTCGTAATGCCCAAAATGAAGTCATTGAAGCCGTCGAAGTACGTACCGAAGACACTATTTATTTGGTGAAGGTAAGTAAGCGTTTGGCCGATACCATGGAAAATTACGAGGAGGACGACGATGACAACTTCGATCCAGAGGATGAAGGAACGGGAGAAACTCCCGAAATGGCAGACGAGGACGAGGACGACTTTTAACCCATAACGTATTTTTACTTTAACTTCTTGAAGTTGGTAGCCCATAAGGTTACCAACTTTTTTATGTTCATAATTCTTGGGGCAGGGTGTTTTTTGGAAAGGAATATTGTATAAATTCATGATAGGTACAACTTTAATAAAACGCTTGTTATGGATCATCACTTTCACATTTCCTTACCCTGCAGGCATATTGATGCTACACAGAAATTCTACACCAAAATTCTAGGGGCATCTAAGGGGCGAAAAGCTCAAAATTGGGTAGATATCAATCTTTTTGGACATCAAATTACGTTTACCAAATCGGGGACGTTTAAATTTGAATATCCCAGTTATAGTTTTGAAAAAACGGTGTTGCCTTCCTTTCACTTCGGAATTATTTTACCCGATACCGAATGGTCTACACTGTATCAAAAAATGAAACAGGAAGACTTCCTTTATATTGATGAAACGGCGTTCCTTTCGGAAAAACCAGGGGCTCACAAGTCTTTTTTTCTACGCGATCCCAATGGATACATTATCGAATTTAAGTGTTTTGAGACTCCTGAAGAGGTATTTCAGGAGTAGTTTTTCTGAAAAAAAGCTCCCAAAGGGCAAACCCAATAACTGTGGTATATTCTATTGCTACCCAAACCATATTTTCTTCTACGGAAGTTTCCCCATAGGCAGCATAACTCACCATAACCATTACGCTCCATAGTAATGGAAAGCGGTACTTCGTAAAAATACTGAGGAGTAGAGGTGTTGCTAAGTACCAAGGGTGTACGGTGGTGGAGAGTAAGAAGTAGCCACTTATCGCAAACAGCATTGCGGTGATTAAGGATTTAGCATTTTTATTGCTTCGGAAGAAAGTAAGCAGTAAAATGAATAGCACTACTACAAGTGGTAGGATTTTACCCACGGATTCAATAATATTCCAGCCAATGGTTTGAAAACCAATCCAGCGAATCACATAATACACACTGGCATTGAATTCGAAGTTTTGAAACCACAAAGCGGTGGTGGAAACATAGTTATTCAAAAAGCTTTCTGAAACAAAGGGCACAAAAGTAAGTACGGTAATGATGGTTACTAGACTATAAAATGCTAGTAACTGAAAGATGTTTTTAGACTTGGATGCCTTTCGATGCCAGAACCACTGTACAAAAAGAGGTAAAAAGAGTAATGGGATTAGTTTGGTGCTAATGGATAAAGCCCACACAGCGGCCGCTCCCAACCATTGTTTTTTCTGAAACAGGTACAACCCGCATACTACAAAAAAGAGCATGACCCCTTCAAAGTGCAGGTTGCCCGTGAGTTCGATGATGATAAACGGATTCAGGAAATACCAAAAAATATTTTTCTGGGGAAATTGAAGGTTTTTCAACAATTTCCTTCCGAAGTAAAGAATCCCTAAATCGGCCATGATAATGGGAAGCCGAAGCAATAGGATTCCCAACCCAATGTGTTTTCCCATGAATGTGCCAGCAAAGGCAAAAAACAATTGGTTTACGGGGGGATAATTGCTAAAATGACTGGCGTTTAAATCGCCCATGCCTTGGTGAAGGGTGGAAGCGAGATTCATGGAAGCCCCATAAAATGAAGGGTTTTTCATAAAGGCCTGTACGGTAAATTCGTACGGACTTACTCCTTGGGCGACTAATTGTCCGTCCCATAAAAAACGATAAAAATCCTGAGAAAGATTGGGGGTGGCTAGAAGAAAAACCAATCGGAAAACAATACCAATCACTACCAAAAATCTAAAATTCCAACCTTGAAGTTTTAGTAGCTGGTAGCTAAGAAAGCACAAGCCTGCGTAGAGGGTAATAAGTTTTGGAAAATCACTTCTCACCAAATCATACGCAAAACTCCCATACATGACCGCGCAAAGCAGTGCTAAAAGTAAGGGAGTTCGGTATAATTTTAACTGGTTAAGCATTCATGTGTTAATCCGTCCATTCGGCAATAAAGAGGTTGGTATCCCTTGTGCCTCCGTTGTTTCGGTTGGAGGAGAACACCAGGTACTTTCCATCGTTGCTAAAAACAGGGAAAGCATCAAAGGTTTCACCGTGTGTGACACGCTCTAAGTTCTTCCCGTCGATATCGATCATGTATAAATTAAAAGGAAACCCTCTTTCGGCTTCAAAATTACTGGAGAAAAGTATTTTTTCGCCACTTGGGTGGAAAAACGGACTCCAATTAGCATTGCCCAAATTGGTGAGTTGCTTTAAATTACTTCCGTCGGCATCACAGATAAAGAGTTCCATTTCGGTAGGTTGCACCAATCCTTCAGAAAGCAATTGTTTGTATTCCTGAATGGCTTCTTCGGTTTTAGGTCTTGATGCCCTAAAGATAATTTTGGTTCCATCGGGAGAGAAAAAGGCACCGCCGTCGTATCCAAGTTCGTCGGTAATTTGAGTGACCTCACTTCCGTCGATATTCATGGTGTAAAGCTCCAAATCGCCACTACGGGTTGAGGTGAAAACAATTTTATCCCCTTTTGGAGAAACCGTGGCCTCGGCATCGTACCCGGGCTCGTTGGTTAATTGTCCTGTAATATTCCCTTCTAGATCGGCCACGAAAATATCGAAACTATCGTACACCGGCCATACATAGCGCCCATTTTTACGAAGGGGCACTTCAGGACAGTTTTCGTCTACCAAATGGGTAGAAGCATAGACAATGTGCTGGTTGTCTGGCAAGAAGTAGGCACAGGTAGTTCGCCCCTTACCTGTGCTCACCATGGGTGGCTTAGTATCTTGGAACGTTTCATCGGCATTCATCAAAAACATCTGGTCACATTCCAATCCCCATTCGCTGTAATTGGATTGGAAGATTAATTTTTGATCATCGAAACTCCAATAAGCTTCTGCGTTATCCCCACCAAAAGTAACTTGTCGCAATGACTTAAAGTGGGTTTCCTCTGGATAGATTAGGGAGTCTTTTGTGCTTTCTATTGGATTTTCGGTTGGGGCTGCTACTTTTTTTTCTTCGGAATTTTTACAAGATAAAAGCGAAGAAAGTAACATAAGTGACCATAAGTATCTCATATTTCAATTATTTTTGTGCAAAAATAGAGATATGCGACTAATTCTTCCACTTTTTTTGATAGTCATTTTAATTTCCTGCCAGGAAAAAGCTGAAACCAAGGTTGTTTCCTTGGAAGAGGATGTTACTTTTTTAGCTTCCGATAGCTTACAAGGACGTGCTACGGGTACGCAAGGCGAGAGAATTGCGGCCGATTATGTAGCCGAGCGATTTGAAGCGATGGGCTTGCAAGGGAAAGGGGAAGCGGGCTATTTTCAAGACTTTGTATTTAAACCCAGTACCAATCCGCATCAAGAAGCCACCTTTGTAGAGGGTGCTTCCGATAGCACGCAGACGGGAAGGAACGTAATTGCTTATATAGATAATCAAGCAGCTAAGACAGTAATTATCGGAGCCCATTTTGATCATTTGGGTATGGGAGGTCAAGGTTCCTTATATCGTGGAGAAGTACCTGCCATTCATAACGGAGCCGATGATAATGCCAGTGGAGTGGCCGTGATGTTACAATTGGCTGGCCGATTGAAAAAGTTGGAGAACGCACAAAGCAATTTTCTGTTCATCGGATTTTCTGGAGAAGAATTAGGCCTTTTAGGATCCAATTACTTTGCAAAAAACCCAACCATCGATTTGCAAAAAGTAAATCTGATGATCAATATGGATATGGTGGGACGGTTAAATGCTGAAAATACCCTAGCGGTTCATGGGGTGGGAACTTCCCCAGGTTTCAAGCAATTACTATTTGCCAATAACGATCAAGAATTCAATATTGCGGAACACGAGAGCGGGATAGGCCCCAGTGACCATACTTCTTTTTATTTAGCCGATGTGCCCGTGTTACATTTCTTTACAGGACAGCATGAAGATTATCACAAGCCCAGTGATGATTCTGAAAAGCTGAATTATGAAGGCATGCGTAAAATCGAAAATTACATTTTCAATATTGTGACCGACTTAGATGATGATGCGAAGTTGGCCTTCCGAAAAACCAAAAACGAAAGCGAAGAAACCCCACGATTTAAAGTTGGATTGGGAGTGGTGCCCGATTATCTGTTTACCGGGGAAGGAATGCGTATCGATGGTATTAGTGAGGACAAGCCTGCCCAAAAAGCGGGATTACAAAAAGGCGACATCGTTAAAAAATTGGGGGATCAGCCCATTACCGACATGATGAGTTATATGAAAGCTTTGGCTACCTATAGCGAAGGCGATAGTACCTTAGTAACCATTGAGCGTGAGGGGGCTTCAATGGAGGTAGAGGTGCAGTTTTAAAAACTTCTTGCATAACTTACTTGTAAGTATTTGATGTTGCCCAAACCTTCGGCTTCACTACTCACAAAATAATACCCTACTCGGTATTCATTTTTATTAAAACGATGATGAAACTTGTAGGCAGTTAACTTAACATGACTATTGGGCTCTTGTATGAGTCCGGGTAAATTCTGCTCAAATAGGACATTTCGGGAGACCCATCGGTAATTCCAATGGATGGAAAAATAGATTTCACGTTCCAAATCGCCAATTTGTCCATAAGCCATGCTTTTGCGAATCGGACTTTTCCTTCCAAAGAAAATCTCGCCTCCCATTTCTGCATAAATATCCTTGGTGCCATAGGTGACACTTGGCGTAGGCACAATAGATACTCCAAAAGGAATAGGAGCCAATTGCCATTCGGTTTTATAGGATAAGGAAAGATTGGTGTGGAACTGGTTGGGCATTTCCTCGGCCCAACTAGGTACAACATACTGGACAATGTTTTTATGGTACCAACGCTGAAAACCCCCTGCACCAGAATTGGGTCCTATAATCCCCAACAGCAGTTTTGCTTCAAAGAGATCTTGGGTGGCAACAGTATAGCTAGTTTCGAGGCCTAGGAAACCTGCATACCTTCGGTCCATATCCCGAAGGGAGGAGGTTCTTAAATTGTCGGGAGTATAGGCTTTTTGATACAGTTGAAAACGAATTTGTTCCCGGGTGTTCTTAAAAATGCCTTGCTTCCATTTTCTTGTGTAATCAACCCCTAAGCCAAAAGAGTAGTAGCGGTCTGTAAGGGTAAGGAAATCGTTGTCATGCCAAATTGCTATTTGATTTTTAGGGGATTCTTGGCTAAAAGTTGCCAAGGGCAAACTCATTAAACATAACATTTTAAGGAAGCTCCTAAAAACTTCGGGCATAGGTAAACGAAATATACAAGTGAGGCTCGGCTTTAAAAGTTCTTGGGGTTTCAAAATTATAGGTAAGTTTTAGGTCATTTCGTCCTCTTCTAAAAAAGAGTTCAAAATTGTAAAAGAATATTTGATGATAGGGTTCCAATAGGTACGTAGAACTATCACTAATGATATGTCCTTCGATTAAGGAGTCATGAAACAAGTAGCGGTAGCCTAACCGAACCGCAAAAAAGAATTCCCTTTCCAAGTGCCCCAATTGTTTGTAAGCGATACTATTTTGAAGGCTGCTTCTTTTTCCGAAGTAAAAAATGGCATCATTCTGTAGGTATAAATCCCTTGTGCCGAAAGCAGTTTTGGGGTTCAAGGCAAAATGGACACTAAAGGGGTTGGGAAGCAGCTTCCATTCCCTTACAAAATCCAAATAGAAATTTGCATGCACATTGTTTTCTATTTGTTCGTTCCAGGTTGCCACTCGTGAGCCTTCTGCCGCGGTACTATGAAAGGAACTTTGTACAAATTCGGCTCCAGAAATAGGGCCTGTAACCCCTATTACAAAATTGAAATTCCAAAACCTTTTGGGATTGCTATAGCTTAGTTCATTCGAAAAACCTAAAAACCCTGCAAAGGGTCTTTCGTAGGTTAAATAGTTGGGTTCTTCCAAATCGGCCGGAGTATAGATTTCCTGAAAAAGATAAAAGCCAAAATGGGATTTTGAAAGACTGTCGGGAGATTGGGTGAGGAGCTTTCTAAGTCCTAGAAAAGTCCCTGTGGAATAATACCGATCGGTGAAATGAAGAAAGTCGTTATCTTCCCGAAGCTCAAATTGTTTATGATAACCGGTAAGGGGTTTAGGTTGTTTTTTTTGCCCCAACGAGGAAAAAGACTGAAAGGCAAAGAGAAGGCATATAAAGTGTAATGTTCTTTTCAGAATAGCGTTGGTTAGTTATACTTTACTCAAAATACTCTTGAAAAATACAAAACCAAAACCAATAAATAACATCAAATGGAACGGAAATAATCCAAAATCCCCGCCTTGGTCACCTACTACAAAGGCACTGTACATGCCAAATGCAAAATAAAGCATCAAGATTCCTTCAATAATAATATTGGGTGTAATGCCTTTCCGAAGGTATTTGTTGTTCTTCCAACTGTCTTTCACGGCCGATAAATTGAATTTCGGAGTACGGACAAATTCACTTTTTTTTCCTAAGTGTCCTTCAAGAACTGCTACCGAATTATGTACTGAAAACCCCATAGCGATCGAAAAGAAAACAAAAAACATTCCTACATATTCCATGAACTTCAGAAAACCACTTCCGTAGATTTTTTTAAAAGTATACCAATAACAGATAAAAAAGATGAGCGTGCTTATCACAAAAAAGCTCATCACGATAAAGTAGGTTTTTAAATGTGCATATTCATTTTTGATATACAACATCGGGATGCTTAAAATGGCAACAATTAAAACATTCAAGAACATGGTACTATTCAATAAATGTAAAATACCATGCACTTTGGTTTTAAAGGAAGCATTTTTATTTTTTAGTACTTTCCAGAGCATTTTCTGAAAGTTTTCGGCCCCTCCCTTATTCCAGCGAAACTGTTGTGATCTTGCCGCACTAATCACCACAGGAAGTTCGGCCGGGGTTTGCACATCTTCCAGGTATTTGAATTTCCAATTCTTCAATTGCGCCCGGTAGCTCAAATCCAAGTCTTCCGTAAGGGTGTCTCCTTCCCAATTTCCGGCATCTAGGATGCAGTCTTTTCTCCAAATTCCAGCGGTGCCATTAAAATTGATAAAGTGTCCCTTACTGTTCCTTCCAACTTGTTCTAAGGTGAAATGAGCGTCCAATGCAAAAGCCTGTACGCGTGTGAGAATTGAATAATCCCGGTTGAGATGCGCCCAGCGGGTTTGAACCACACCAATTTCAGGATTTTTAAAAAAGGGAACAGTTTTTAGCAACCAATCGCTTTCTGGCAGGAAATCGGCATCAAAAATGGCGATAAATTCCCCTTTCGCAATTTTTAGCCCCTCTTTCAAGGCTCCTGCCTTAAAACCGGTTCTTTTTTCTCTGGTGATATGTTGAATATCCAGTCCAGTTTGCTGAAGTTCCTTCACTTTTTGTGCGGTGGCTTCCAGGGACTCATCGGTGGAATCGTCCAATACCTGAATTTCCAGTTTGTCTTTAGGGTAGGTGATATGCGAAATATTTTCCAATAGGCGTTCCATCACATATAGTTCGTTATACACGGGAAGCTGAATGGTTACATAGGGGGTTTCTTCGGGAAGGGAAAGATTGAATTTAGGTGCTTTGTCGTCTCTTTTCTTGGCACGAAGGTAGTTGAATAACAAGTTTAGCTGAGATAGCGCATACATGAAAATCAATAAAAGTGCTGCGGAATAAATAAGGATGACAATGGTTTCCCAAATCATTTTTTGAAAGCGTATTTAAAAATCCAACCTAAGATTTTGAACCCTGCAAAGATAGCACCTTTTACCGTACCTGAAACTTTTGAGACACCTATTCGATTTCGGTAGGGTACAGGAATTTCTTGATAGGTATATTTTCGCTTTAACACTTTTAACTGCATCTCTACCGTCCATCCATAGGTTTTGTCTTCCATTTGCAGGGCTAAAAGCTTGTTGTACTTAATGGCACGAAAAGGTCCTAAATCGGTAAATCGGGATCGAAAAAACACTTTCATGAGGGTGGTAGCCAGCCAATTCCCAAATATTTGGGGGAGTGTCATGGAGCCTGCTTCCCGAAGGTTTTTGCTACGGGCTCCCAAGGTAAAGTCGATATCCTTTTGTAGAATAGGAGCTACAATTTCCACTAGTTTTTCGGGGTAGTCACTGTAATCACCATCCAGAAATACGACAATTTCAGGCTTTTCTTCCTGGGTTTGAATATACGCTAACCCTTTTAAACAGGCATAGCCATATCCCTTTTGGGTTTCCAATAATACCGTGGCACCTGCTTTTTGGGCAACCTCAGCGGTTTTGTCGGTAGAATGGTTGTTTACCACGATAACTTCGGAAACTATTTCAGGAAGGTCTTGAATCACTAAACCAATGGAAGCTTCTTCGTTGTAAGCGGGGATAATGACTTTGATGTTAGGGATCATCGAACGGTAACGGAATTTCTATTTGTTTAAAAGCTTCAGCAAATCTACGTCATTTCCTAACAAAACCTCTTGCGAATCGATTCTTCCTTCCAACGGTCCATTTTCCAGTTTTAGGACGCCCCGAGGGCACACCGCCGAGCAAATTCCGCAGCCTACACAGCTGGCGCGAACAATATTTTCCCCTTTTTGGGCATAGGCACGTACATCGATACCCATTTCGCAATAGGTGGAACAGTTTCCGCAGGAAATACATTGTCCGCCATTGGTGGTAATCCTAAATTTACTGAAAAGCCTTTGCTGCAATCCTAAAATAGCCGCCATGGGGCATCCAAAACGACACCATACCCGACTTCCAAAAATGGGATAAAAACCAGTACCTATCACTCCGCTAAAGATCGCCCCTATTAGAAATCCGTAGGACTTCCGAAGGGTTTCCGCTTCAAAAAGAAAAAGTTGGGTATTCGAAAAATAATGAATGCCTATTAAACTCAATAGGATCACTAAATAGCCCACAGCTCCGTATTGGGCATCTTTTTGAAGTTCCTTTCTTTTAAATACCATAATTAGAACGAAAAGAAGTGTCAGGAACACCGCGACTCCATTTAGAAACACGTCTTTGGTGAGCCAGTATTTTTCAGCATCATATCCTAAATAGGTCGCCACTACCGCTGTGGTCATGACTACCACAAACACCAAAACACTATGAATGACCCAACGTTCTACCTTCCAGGCCATAGTGGTTTTGTCTGACAGGTGCCGAAATGGGTCCCCAGCCGTTTCTGCGAGTCCGCCGCAACCACACACCCAGCTACAATACCAGCGTTTACCATATTTGTAGGTAAGAATGGGGGTAATAATAAAGATGGAAACGATTCCGAAGCCCAACAAAATAAGTCCTACGGTTCCTGCCGAAATAAATTCGTCCACCCGGTATTGTTCGAAATTGTAATAATTAAGGGGCCAAATGTTTTTTAGGTCGTAATAGGGCAGTTTGAAGCTTTCCGAATTAAGCCTAGCCATAAACTCTGGGATTAAAAAGGCAAAAGACGTTTGGAAAAACATGACGCTGATGGTGCGCAATTTTTCATAGCGATTATGACGGTATTTCCAGATAAATTTTATTCCGAAGGCGAAGATTGCAATGGTATAGAGCGTTCCGTAGACAAACCATTGGCTGGCTGGATTGCCGCTTAAGAAATTGCTCAACGGATCGAAAAGTGCAATCACGCCCGTATTGCTTCCTTCAGCACGTAGCCCTAAGAACTGCGGAAAAAAATATAGAACGATGTAGAAACCCGTTAAAGAGAGTCCTGCGACCCATGCCCAAAAGCCCCTGCTGGAAATGGAATGGAACCATACGCCATCATTCTTAATTCCTTGGGAAGCACCTTTATAGGCTCCGTAGGAAAATAAAATAATTCCCAAGGTAATCGCTGTTAAGGAAACCGTGAGCCATGTTGTTTTATTTGGGAAGTTAAGATTGAAGCAGGCCAATAACAAAATGGCCAATCCAGCCAATCCTACTATGGTGGAAATTTTTTGTAGTACATTCAGGCTTTTGGGCGGTTGTCCGGTTAGGGATAGGTCTCTTTGAAAGGTACTCATACGGTAGCAGTTTCTTTTTGGTTGCGGTAGGCGGTAAGTATGTCTTTTTCGAACGATTGGTAAAACTCTGGATCGAAGTTGGCTTCCTTCAAATGGTGTATGACATGGTCTACAGAGCGGTTTTCATTCAACCAACGCTCAAAAGTTTCATGTTTCATGCGAATTCCGAAGGTATTAATACCTAAAAACTTTTGGGAGTCTTTGTGGTAGGCTGCCGTGATGCATTGGGTGTCATTGGGATGTTTCCAATGAAAATGTTTTTCATAGTCTTTTTTATGGCGTTCGCTGAAGACCCATCCATAAGTTTGGTACTCAATATCAAAAAACTTGGCACTATTGAACCAGTGGCTGGGCTTGTAGGCCATTTTATTACCACAAAGGGTCTGTGCCACTACTTCCCCCATCATTCGGCCGGTATACCAAACCGCTTCAATGGCTTTTCGTTGCCCTACAGGCTCTTGTTGCTCGGCACAATCGCCAATGGCATAGATATTTTCTACGTTGGTTTCCAAAAAGCGATTTACTTTCACGCCTTTTCCGAGGGCAATTCCGCTGTCTTTCAAAAAATCGATATTGGGGGAAACCCCTGCGGTAAGGCCAACCAAATCACAAGTAATTTCTTCTCCGGTTTCTTCAATAATGATGGATTGTACCTTTCCGTTGTCCTCGGAACGGATTTCCTTTAAATTGGTGCCTAACCGCAAATCGATATGATGGCTTTGAATATGCCGATTCAGCATTTCGCTTTCCCCTTTCGGAAGCACCCCGTTCCAAAAACTTTTTTCGCGCACTAAAAACGTCACCGGAATTTTACGGGTGGAAAGCATTTCAGCAAGCTCAATGCCAATGAGTCCGCCGCCCACAATCACTGCCCTTTTGCAAACTTCGTTATTGGGTGCGTTCCGTTCTAAATTTTCTAAATCCTGAAAGGAATACAGCCCTTGCACTCCTTCTAAGTCTTGCCCAGGCCAACCAAATCTATTGGGTTTGGAACCCGTGGCAATTACTAGTTTATCATAGTGTAAGGTTTCTCCATCTTGGAAATGGAGCAATTGCTTTTCCGTCACTACTCTGGTAACGTAGCCTTTTTTAAGTTCTAGGTTGTTTTTGGCCCAAAAATGATCCTCGTAGGGTTTGGTGTGCTCGTATTTCATGTGACCCATATAAATGTACATGAGTGCCGTACGGGAAAAGAAATGTTCGGTTTCCGAAGAAATAATCGTAATTCGATGATGCGACATTTTCCGAATATGCCTTGCGGCAGTCACGCCAGAAATTCCGTTGCCAATAATTACAATGTGCTCCATAGGGTAGGGTCGATAGCGATTCAGTCGTTAGGAAAGTTACATACATTACACGTGAGGTGCAATTTATGAAGCGAATAAATTGTATTTTCACTGCATGAGAGTTTCATTTTTCATCTGGATTTGTGGCGGATTCCTATTTTTTAGCTGTGCCCAAAAGCCTATTCCTAAAATAAATGGAGTGAGTTTTGTGGCTTCGCGAGACTCTGTGACGCAACAACAGGTGAACCCGATAAAGGATTTGCATTCCAATTATGCAGCGATTATGCCCTTCGGATTCATACGCAGTTTGGACCATCCTGATATTGTTCATAATACCGATCGGCAATGGTTTGGGGAAACTGTTGCAGGAGCTGCCCAGTATATTGAGTTGCTGCATCAAAATAAGGTAAAAGTCATGCTGAAGCCTCAGTTATGGATTTGGCGTGGCGAGTTTACGGGGCATTTAACCATGAAATCGGAAGCCGATTGGCAAGCTTTGGAAAAATCGTATCGGGATTTTATTTTAACCTATGCCTACTTGGCGGAAGAACAACATGTGGATCTCTTTTGCATTGGAACGGAATTGCAGGAATTTGTAATGCAACGTCCCCAGTTTTGGAAAACATTGGTGAAACAGGTACGAAGCATTTATTCAGGAAAACTTACTTATGCGGCCAATTGGGACGAGTACAAGCGAATTGATCTTTGGGAAGAGCTCGACTTTATTGGGGTAGATGCTTATTTTCCCATTTCTGAAAGCAAAACCCCTACTCTTGAGGAAGTCACGAAAGGATGGCAACCCTGGAAAAAAGAATTACAACAAGTCGCTGAAACCTTTGATAAACCTATCTTATTTGCCGAGTATGGTTATCGCAGTGTGGACTATGCAGGAAAGGAACCTTGGCAGAGCAGTAGGGAAATGAAAGGTGTTAACTTGCAGGCACAAGAAAATTTATTGCAAGGCCTGTATCAGGAACTTTGGCAAGAACCCTGGTTTGCGGGAGGGTTTCTTTGGAAATGGCACATTCAACATCAAGCGGTTGGCGGCATGGAAGATACCCAGTTTTCCCCGCAGAATAAACCTGCGCAACAAATCGTAAAAAGAGCCTATCAAAAATAAACGCCTAGCGCATTTCCTTCATAGCTTTCAGGTATGCTTCGCCTTTGGCGGTTTTTTCTTTTTCTGAAAAGACTTTTCCGGCAAGTTGGAAGAAGGTGTGTTCCTCATCGTCCAGATGGTGCTCCACTTTTTCACAAAGTTGTTTGGCGTAGGTAAGCCAAGCAGGGGAATCCATGTCGGTTTCGTCAATTTTCTCGATTAATTCGTCCATTTCATGATGTTCTGCAATTCCGTGGCGGGCATGTTCCTGCATCATGTCATTTTGAATGAGCGGAGAGTAGAAAACCCGTTCCTCGGCATCGGCATGTACTTCGAGTTCGTGTTTCAGTTTTTCCCACATTTCCTTTCTTCCCTTGGATTCTCCAGAAGTAGAATTTACTAATTTGCAAAGTTCGCGCTGTTTGTCATGGTCTTTTCTGATGGCTTCAAAAATGTTCATATATTTTTTCTTTTAAGATACGGTGTCTCTGGAAAACGGACTGTTTACAAAATCTTAAAACTGAAAAATAAACTTACTAGAGATACTTCTTGTAATAGTTGAAAAGCTCTTTCGGACTGGCTCCGCGCCATTTTTTGAAGTAAATGATAAGGAAATGAAATTGTACCTTCCAGACCCCTTTCCTTTCATATAAACGGGCCGAACTCTTTATTTTTTCCTGAATGACTGCGAAGGAGGTTCTTTGGTAGATTTCATTTAAAAGAATATTGTCTTCATAAATAATATAACTTTCATCGTATCCGCCAATTTCCTGAAAAAGAGGTTTCGTAATAAATAAACTTTGATCTCCACCCCGACAGGCCCTCCAGGAAAATCGAGTAAACCAACTCACCAATTTTAGCCACCAATGGGAACTATCAAATTGCATTCGGAAACAACCTGCAGGGTTTCCCTTGGCTATTTCTTTAGCAATTAAGGTGTCGAAACCCTTGGGTGGAAAGGAATCGGCATGCAAAAAATAAAGGATATTGCCTTGAGCATTTTTTGCCCCTAGATTCATTTGTTTGGCCCTTCCTTTGGCAGACTCCAATACTTTTATGGGAAAGGGCGAGGAATGATTTTTAATAAGAGGGACCGTGTTATCGGTACTTCCGCCATCTACCACAATGATTTCGGCGAGAAGTTTCCCTATGGCATTTTGGGAAAGATGCGTTAGTAGTTTTGGAATGTTTTCGGCTTCATTTAAAACCGGGATGACCACACTTATCATGTTCCTAAGATAGGTCTATTGTTGCTCGTTTAAGCTCCAATTGTATTCTAAATACGCTATTGATGTTTCAGGATTGATCTTTACTTTGGCATATTGATTTATATACCCAATCACATCTTTTTCCCCTTTTACTTTAAAATCTTTTTTATACCATTTAAAGATGGAGGAAAGCTTGGGGTTGTTTTTAGTGATTTCATTTTTATCACCATTGATGCAGTCTTTTGTGACCTTCTCCAGCTGCTGATTTATTTTGGAAGCCACATACGCTTCATTCAACAATTTTGGGCAGGAAAAGGAGGCGCAATTAATGGCAAAGTGAATACGGGGCTCGTCCATTTTACGTAAAATACCGTTTTCAATCCCACCAAGGGAAAGGGTTTTGTCCCCAATAGGCACAAAACTCTTGGTCCAAGGCCCATTAAGGTCCTTGATGCTTTTTGTTGGGTAGTTTTTCAGAATTAACTCTACCGTATAGGCATTATACGTATTGATATAATAAGCGAGTAGTTCGGCCGTACTCCAACTTTCTTGTGGGGGATTTTCAGAAAGCATTTTTAGATATTGCTGAAGGTCCTCCCGGTCTTTTTGAAAACCTTTATAATCGACCATCCCGTTCTTATCCACATATTTTTTTAGCAATGCATCCCACTGGGAATGGTCTACTATATTATTTTGCGCTGACGAGAAATCCTCGGAAACCTCTTTTACGGGTTGCCCTTGGCTGGTCAATCCTGCTGCTGAAAGTAAATTGCAACCTTGCATGGTTTGTGCTAGTAGAATGACGGTGATGATTTTGATAAAAGTTTTCATACGGTTTAGTTTGAATGCTACTTAATATACGAAATACATTACTTGTTAGTTTTTAAAGGGTACATTTCCTGCTGAAGGAAATTTTCCGGAAAATCTTCATCCCCCGGGAAACCCAGTTCAATATCCCTGCCATTGTAGGGAATATGAGCAGTACCAAAAAGGTAATCCCAAATGCTAAGTGTGAGCCCGAAATTGACTCCATACCGCGCTGAAGCAGGTAGTTTTTTGGCATGGTGCCAAATATGCATTTTAGGGTTGTTGATGACGTATTTCAGAAAACCATAATCCCAACCTAAGTTGGCATGGTTTAAATGCCCGACGGTGAGTGCAAAAAAATGAACGATGGCAACATCCTGCGCATCAAAGCCGCCTATAATGGCAATGGGTATGTATAATAACGATTTGTATACTACGGGTTCCATCCAATGGTACCGTAACTGTGCGGCAAAGCCCATCTCCTTAACCGAATGGTGTACTTTGTGAAAATTCCATAGAAAATCCACACGGTGCAGCAAACGGTGGGTGTTCCATTGTACGAAATCGGATACCAGAAAGAATACCAATAATCCCACTCCATAGGGAAGGACATCTACATCAAATAACTGAAAATCCTGAACTGAGAAGTTGAAAAGTCCCAAGAAATCATTGACTAAGGCTTCAAACGTGTTGGAGAGTGCTATAAAGACAATTAAATTCAGTAAAAAGAAATTGAAAAACATATAAAACGTGTCCAACCAGAAGTCTTTTCTAAAGATACTTTGGTCTTTCCGCCAAGGGAAAAGAATTTCCAATAGCCAAACCATCAAGGATACTAAAATCAATCCGTAGAAGTAATTTTCCCAATGCAATCGGGTAATTTCATCTACTAGGTAATTAAAGTATCCCTGATAGGAATTTTTAATGATGTCCCAGTATTTTTCCATGCTTAACAGCAACCACCGCCATCGTAATGATAAGTAGATTCGCTAATAAAAATATCTTCCCGATCTAAATTGGCCAAAGCACCGGCGGTCTTGTCGCAAACAGCCAACGGCTGATTTTTCAAGAGGACATGCCCTTTTTGGTCGTCAAAATAGGAGTCTTCCCCATAATAGATTGCCGCTTTCCCTGTAAAAACACAAGGACCATCGGCTGGCATTGGGTCTTTAATAGATGCAACTTCAATGGATTCAATATAGATAAGTTCCTCGGTGGGGTAGTGCTTGGGATCTAAGATACGGTAGGGTTTTCTAGCTCTAATTTCAATAGTTCCGAATCCCACATCGGTAAGGGCCTTTACATATTCTTTGATAGGAAGGCTTCCGCTAAGGCACAATGCTCGAAGTCGGTCGTCATTCCGAAGCGTATCGTTCATGGGTTGTTCGCAGGTAGGATCGCTCATGACCAATCTTCCGTGGGGTTTTAAAACCCGGTACATCTCTTCCAAAGCTTTCTTAAGATCGTCTTCCTTAAAAATATTGAACAAACAATTTTGAGCGGCCACATCGATGCTATTGTCTTCCACAGGAAGGTGCAAGGCATCCCCTTTTTTCAAATCTACAAATTCACTTTGAAACCAAGGGTTCATGGCTTCCGCTTCCTTGAAGTTTTTGCGGGAAGCTTCTAGCATTTCGTCGACCACATCCACACCAATAACGCCGTTTTTTTGGCGCGAAAAATAGGCGAACTGAAGCAGCTCCATTCCGCCGCCAACCCCTACGTACAGAATTTTAGGGTTGTTGGAAAGGTCCCTAGGATGCACGGTAGAGCCACAACCGTAGTTCATTTCCTGCATAATTTTAGGGATTTTCAATCCTGGGAGTTCCCAAATAGGGTTGGTGGTACAGCACAGTCCTATCTCTGGCGTAAGAGCCGCATCTTTATATACATTTTTGGTCGTTTCTAAGTAACTCATAACAGTGTTTTTAAGTTTGTCAAAATAATTGAAAAAAGCTTACAGCTTGGCAATCAATTCTGAGAATAAGGTAATCATTTTGGGTTCCGCTTTGGCTGCTTGGGCAATAATATCTGAAATATCCACGGGCTCCAGATGGTCTGGGTCGCATTCATCAGTAAGCACTGAAAGCGCCGCCACTGGTAATTTTAGGTGATTGGCTACGATGACCTCAGGAACGGTACTCATTCCTACGGCATCAGACCCAATAACTTTTAGGTAACGGTATTCGGCACGGGTTTCCAATTGCGGGCCCAATACACTAGTGTAAACCCCTTTATGCAATTGAATGTCTTTGTCTTTTGCAATTTGTTCCAACATGTCGCTCATTTCCTTGTCATACGGCGCACTTAGGTCTACAAAGCGTTCCCCTAACTTTTCGACCCCTAAAAAGGCCAAAGGAGAAGAGCCTTGAAGGTTGATATGATCATCAATAAGCATAATTTCTCCTTTTTTAAAGTTGAGGTTAATCGCCCCAGCAGCATTGCTTACCAATAATTTTTTAATCCCAAGACGGTTCATGACGCGCACCGGGAATGTTACATCCTGCGGGGTATACCCTTCATAAAGATGGAACCTTCCTTGCATCACCACCACTTTTTTTCCACTAAGGTTTCCGAAGATCAACTTCCCTTTGTGAAACTCGACCGTTGCTGTGGGGAAATAGGGAATGTGGTTGTAGCTTACTTCTGCGAGGATCTCAATTTTATCGATGAGCTGTCCTAAACCTGTTCCTAGGATGATTCCGATTTCTGGATTTTCGAAGCCCCTCTTTACAAGAAAATTGGTGGCTTCCTGAATGTTATTCGTCATTTTTTAAGTGTTTTAAAAAAGGTTGAAATACTTCTATGTCTTTAATGTCTTCGTAGTAGTCTACATCATTTTTTTGGGAAAGAAGCACGGTGCGTTCATTTTTTAAATCTTCTAAGGTGTCACTTAAAACCGAATCGCTTCCCCAAATTTTATTTTGAAAAATAGTAGGTTTTGGTTTTTTCATGCCCAAAAGGTAGTATCCTCCATCTTCAGCGGGCCCAATCACAAAATCATCTTTTTCCAAAGCCCGGAAGGCCGCTTCAATATCATGTTGCGTTAAATCGTAAAGATCGCTACCAATAATAATTATTTTTTCATAACCGTCCTTAAATCCTTGGTCAAAGGCGTGCTGCATCCGTTCGCCCAAATTGTTTCCTTTTTGAAGCATTTTATGGTAATACTTTGGCTCCCAGAGATCCTTTTCCCAGATTTCTTCAGAATAATACACCCTTTTATCTGCGGTACTATCTTTAGTGACACTTACCGTATGCTCCAATAAAAAACAATATATTTCCAAGGCAGTTTTATCGCCAACAGTAGCGGCGAGGCGGGTCTTGCATTGGCCCAACTGAGGGTTTCGGGTAAAAATAAGAAGCAGTTTTTGGGAGGTTGGGAAGTGAAAAACGTCTTCGGCGCAGTCATCTCCCGTATCGTTGGTGGTAAATAAACCCATAGTTAGTGCACTTTAATGCCTTTGGTAAGATAAGGCGCCCACTTTTCGGAATAGGTATGGACCTTTTCGGTTTCCTTTCCCAAACTGTCTACTACCGGGAAGCCTTCATTCTTCCATTCAAAGATACCACCATATAAATTTTTTACATGGGTATACCCCAGTTTTTTTATCTTTTCTGAAATCTTTTCGGAACGGATACCTATAGAGCAATAGACAATAATTTCCTGGTCTTTGTCTTGGATGGTTTTTTGAAGGCGTTTTTCTGAAAACTGCTGACTTCCAATGTACATAGCAGAAGGTATTTTGCTTACTTCAAATTCTTCTTTTTCCCGGGCATCCAAAATAAGGGCATCGCCATTTAATTGATGCATCCTTGCTTCGGTAACCGAAATGTAGGGAATGGATCTCTGATTGTACGCTTTCAAAAGTGCCTCAAGAGGCTTTTGTGCAAAAGAGGTTCCAAAAAAAAGAAGGAGTGCTATGTTTCCAAGAAGTTTCATTAGGCAACACTTCCTTGGCAACTACTACCGGCACCTGCGGTGCATCCGTAGCAATGTTGGGAAATCACAATGTTTCGATTATTCAATATGTCTTCATTGTATTCTGAAATGTGCTTCACTTTGCTTGCTACTTTCAATTCCAACATTTGGTTAAAATCGCAGTCATACAACCAACCGTCCCAACTTACAGAAAGGGTGTTGGTACACATCACATTGGATACTGCAGCCGGATTAAATGCCTCTACCAAGGAATACATATAATCTTCATAATTATCGCTGGCAATGAGAAAGTCCAAAAAGCGTGAAATGGGTAAATTGGTAATGGCAAACAGACTATGGAAATGAATTCCGAAGTCTTCCAACAACGCTTTTTTAAAGTCTTTTTCCATGCTCGCCTGATTGGTGGGAAGGAAGGCGCCACTGGGGTTGTAGACCAAATCCAGCTTTAAGTCACTGCCCGGCATTCCATACCCTACCTCGTTAAGCATTTTTAAAGCGGTGATAGAAGCGTCAAAAACACCGTCACCTCTTTGTTTGTCGGTCTTTCCTTTGGTCCAGTGCGGCATACTACTAACTACATGGATGTTGTGCTTTTTGAAAAACTCGGGTAGATCGTGGTATTTTTTATTGGCTACGATAATGGTTAAATTACTACGTACAATAAAATCCTGAATACCGGCTTTACTGGCCTCTTCCACAAACCACCTAAAATCGGGGTTCATTTCGGGCGCTCCTCCGGTGAGATCCAACGTATGCGCCCCCGAAGTTTTAATCACTTCCAAGCATTGCTTCATGGTTTCCCGGGTCATGATTTCCTTTCGGTCGGGGCCCGCATCTACATGGCAGTGTTCGCACACTTGGTTGCACATGTATCCCACATTGATCTGTAGGATTTCCAAGGGTTTTGGCTTTAGGGGAAATTGTTGCGTTTCTTGAAGCTTTTCTGCGAACCTTGGCAAATCGCCTTCTTCAAAAATACCATTGGAAAGAAAATCTACTTGTTTTTGCGCTTTGGCAAGTTCACTGTCTCTTTTATGTAAGGATTGGGTTTTTAATTTGGTCATACGATTATCCGTCCAGTTTTTTAACTTTATTCATCATCATGACGCCATGCACCAAGCTGGCCCCGCTTTTAATAGCGGCTCCAACGTGTACGGCTTCCATCATTTCTTCCTTGGTAATGCCGCGTTGCAATCCATCTACCGTGTAAGCATCAATGCAATAGGGGCACATTTCGGTATGGGCCACCGCTAAGGCAATTAAGGATTTTTCTCGGGCAGAAAGAGCACCTTCTTCGAAAACCTTTCCGTAGTAATCGAAAAATTTAGTTCCCAATTCTTCACTCCACTCGGTAATGTTAGCAAATTTTCGAAGGTCTTTAGGGTCGTAATAGGACATAAATGGTTTTTTAGTGATATACGAAATTATTAGTATAAAGGTTTTACACTATAATGGTAAATATAACGAAGTAGTCTTTCAATTGCTAAAAAGCTTACGGAAGTTTTCCATTTTAATCGAAACTATAGGTAATCCCTGTGGTAAATTCGTATTGCGAATTAGGAATTCCTACTGCGGGTACGGCATCATATATAAACCGGTAGGTGGTTTTTAAGGCAAAGTTGGTAAACATTTCTACCAAAAGGGAACTCTCACTGGAAATTCGGTAGTCACTAAACTGTTTAAATAACGGTTGGTAATAAGTGGTGCTTACCATGGAAATACGTTCGGTAGGGTAAAGGCTAAACGATAAATAACTGCTTCCGCGGAGGTTTCTTTGCAAAGGCGTAACCCCATCGTCCACTTCTTCGTATTCAAACATCGCTAGGGTACCTAGATAAAACTTATAGTTTTCGGAATTGGTAAGCTTTACACGAGGCCCTGTGCCCAAAAGCCCTCTAAAATTTATGAGGTTTACTTTGTTGTACTGTCCTTGCGTAAACACTTCCCATGCAATACGATCGTGGAAACGATAGTTGTAGCGAAGGTGCGACACCAAGCTATTGTCAAAATTTTCCCCTTCTATTTTCTGAAAGGAAACGTCATTTTTGAAGAGCACCAAATGCTTTTTCATTTTATACTGAATATGAATTCCACTGCTAACGGTCACAAAGTCGTTTACATTTCTTTTTAAGCTGAAGTTTACACTGGCAGAACCCGACCAGCCTGAAGTATCGGTGACTTTTCGAAGGGATTCTACGTTGAGGATTTGAGCAGTCCCTGAGAAAAAAAAGAAGAGTGCGCAAAGCGTTATAAAATTTTTCATGGTTAGTGAAGTTGATTTCCAGAATAAAAGTAAGAAAACTTTTAGGGTGCTTCAACTATGGATTAATTTTCCTACTTTTAAAACTCAATTAACGACCAAAACTTTCTTTATGGACCATCTCCATTCACTCGACTTTGTTATCATTGCTGGTTATTTTTTATTGGTTTTTGCCATTGCTTGGTATGTGACCAAAAAAGAAAAGGCAGGCGCAGATTCTGCGAATTATTTCCTTGGCGGAAGAAACCTGGGGTGGTTTGCCATTGGGGCCTCACTTTTTGCCAGTAATATAGGTTCGGAACACTTAATAGGACTCTCGGGAGCGGGTGCCAGAGGGGCATTTCCAGAAGCACAGTTCGAGATTTTGGCAGCCTTGATTTTATTGTTGTTGGGATGGGTCTTTGTGCCTTTTTACATTCGGACCGGCGTATACACCATGCCCGAGTTTTTGGAGAAACGTTATAACAAAGGCGCCCGGACTTACCTTTCTTTAATTTCTATTATTTCTTATGTACTCACAAAAATTTCGTTTACCATTTTTGCAGGGGCGTTGGTTTTTGAGGTGCTTTTAGGAATTCCTTTTTGGACGGGAGCCATCATTACGGTTTTAGCTACGGGGCTATATACGGTTTTCGGCGGACTCAAGGCCGTGATTTATACCGATATGATTCAGGCATTGGTATTTATACTGGGAGGCGTTGCAGCGACCTATTTTGGATTGGAAGCCATTGGTGGTTGGGATAATGTATTACAAGCCATTCAGGATAATGCTCCCGAGCCCGATACGTTTATGAGTTTGTGGCGTAACAAGGAATATCCTTGGACGGGAGTACTTTTAGGAGCTCCTATTCTTGGGATTTGGTATTGGTGTACCGATCAGTTTATTGTGCAACGGGTACTTTCAGCAAAAAACATTCCCACGGCCAGAAAAGGAACTATTTTTGGCGGATTCTTAAAATTACTTCCATTATTTATTTTTGTGATTCCAGGAATTATAGCCTATGCGCTTTCAGTAACTGAATTTCCTGATATGTTCACGATAGAAAACCCCATTACGGGAGAAGTGAAAACCACGACCGATGCGGCCTTACCCGCCATGATTTTAAGAGTGATGCCGGTAGGGATCAAAGGATTGGTAGTGGCTGGATTTTTAGCGGCACTTATGAGTTCGCTTTCCAGTGTGTTTAACAGTACCTCGACCTTGTTTACTTTCGATTTTTACAAACAGTGGCGCCCCGATGCTTCGGAAAGGGAATTGGTAAATATTGGTCGTGTAGCAACCATCGTTTTGGTCATTGTTGGGTTGGCTTGGATCCCTTTGATGCAAAAGCTTACCGAAGGCGGTGGTATCTATAAATACTTACAAAGTGTACAAGCTTATATTTCGCCACCGATTGCCGCTGCATTCCTATTAGGGATTTTCTATAAAAAAATCAATGGAAAAGGTGCGTTGGCAGCACTCTGGACGGGTTTTGTGTTGGGAATAGGGCGTTTGGCTCTGGAATATATGACACAAGAAGGTGGATTGGCGATTTCTGAAACTTCATTATTGGGAACGTTGATTACCATGAACTTCCTTCATTATGCCATATTCCTATTTGTGGTAAGTATTAGTATCATGCTCTTGGTAAGTTTGACCACGCAATCTTCTTCAAAAGAATTGGAAGAAAACTTGGTGTATCAATACGGTCAAAAGCGAAAGGAAAGCCTTTTCAAAACGAAGGAATTTTTCCTTACCATGGTTATTATTGTAATCGTTTTGATATTGTGGTACGTCTTCCGATAGGGAAAAAATTAAATTCCCAAGACTTTGGAAATCACATCGGCATAGTCGGGGATGCGCCCTACATTTTGTAATTTAATAGCGGCCATTTGAAGGGCTGCTTCCATACATTTTTCATTCGGTTTCTCTTTTAGATAGGCAAAAAGGAATCCACTCCAAAAGGCATCGCCAGCACCCGTGGCATCCATAATTTTCTCTACTTTTAAAGCCGATAAGGTAATAATGGGTTTTCCTTTTTCACTAAGCTTGGCGCCGTCTTTTCCCATGGTAAAGCACACCGCTTTGGCACCAAATTCATGAAGTATTTCGAATACTTCCTCATGACTCAATCCTTTCCCGAACAATCGATCTACATCATCCTGACTCACCTTTACCAGGGGTTCGTAGCTGCAATAGGTTTTAATAGCTTCTCGGGCGGCATCGATGTTAGGCCAAATCTTTTTAGAATAATTGACGTCAATACTTAATTGGCACCCAAGTTCGTGGGCTCTTTTGGCTCCTTCTAGGATGGTGTTTCGAGCTGGTTTTTTGCTTAAAGCAAAGCAAGTGGTATGGTAAATTTTGGTATTTTTCAATAATGTTTCCGGAAGCTGCTCGGGCAGAATTTGGGTATCCGCCCCTCGAAAAGGGATGAACTCTGGGGTGTGTTGTGTTCGGTTTACAAAAATAACTGTGGTAGGTTTTAGGTTAGTTTCATGGAGGTACCCCATTTTAATATCGGCTTCTTGCAAACGATTTTTGATATAATCGCCAAAACCATCTTCCCCAACCGTAGCAACCATTTGAACGTTCAGTCCCAATCGGGCCATATTCATGGCTACATTGGTAGGGCTCCCTCCCAAATAACGATGGTAATCTTTGGTATTACTAATGGGTTGTTCTACTTGCTCCCCAATAAAGTCGATTAGGATTTCCCCTACGCAAATAATGTCAATTTCCCTATCCATGAAAAATAGTTTCTGGAGTTATTAATTGGTTCAGTTTCTCTCTATAACTAGGTTTTAATAGGCTCAATCCGTATTGAAAGGAAGCATTCATCCATCCAAAGCCTTCTTGGGTAATGTATTGAAATTCGGTCCCTACATTTCCATATTCGGCAAATACCTTGTGGGTGGCACTCACCACATCGTATTTTTCGGGAATCGTCCCGTTGTAATCTACCGCGTTTTTGGTAATCATGTACAGCCAGCGGTAGATCAATTCTTGGGCTTCATTTTCAAAGCCATACTGGTAGAGTCCTTTCCAAATCATCATCTGGTGGGGTGCCCATCCATTGGGATAGTCCCATTGTTTTTGAGGTCTTGCTTCGGAAATAGGTCCACGGCTCTCTTTTGTGCAGGAAGCAATACCTCCTTTTTCTTTAAGCAGTGGAAGCGCATTTTTTACAATCTCTGAAGCTTGATGGGGCGTACACATTTTTGCCCAAAGTGGGGTAAAAGTGGTTGCTGAAACAAACGAAGTTTGTTGTTTCTCTATAAAGTTATAGTCGAAATACATCCCTTTCGTTTCATTCCAAAGAAATTTGTTGGCCAACATGTTCCGTTTTTCTGCTTTTTCCAGCCAATATTGAGAAGTATATTTTTTACCATCACTCATGAATTCATTTTCAAATACCGTTTTTATGATTTCAGCAAAATCGGTTTCATATTTATATAGAAAAGCATTCAATTCGACCACGTTGAGGTGGGAACAAATACCTTCGAGTCGGTAGGAGGTATCATGTCCCGATTCGCGAACGCTTCGGTCGTGAACGAAATAGGCGTCTAACGCCTTATTTTCAATACTTCCCTCTTGATACCTTTTTTCATATTCAGAAACGGTGATACCCATTGCAGCAGCATACGGACCCATTTCATGATTAAAATGGCCTTTTTCAGCCTCTGGTGGTTGGCCAATGCCTTCCGCCAGATATCTATTCAAACCATTTTCAGTGAGTCTTTGGTGATCCACCATCCAAACGGTTTGGTACTCCTTAATGGCAGTTTGTAAATGGGAGGCGAGCCATTCCTTATCTTGGGTAACTTCAAAAACCTCCCGAACCAAACTACTGTAGAAAGGGGGTTGTGTTCTCGTTAAGTAGTAAGATCGATTGGCATTCAGTATTTTTCCGTAGTAATCAATTTCATATTGAAAATTATCGGCCATGGCTTTTGCCAAATCTACACGGCCATCCAGAAGTAGCCCAATCGCTTCAAAATAGCTGTCCCAACCATACATTTCATTGAAACGTCCCCCAGGAACTACAAATGGGGCTCCTTGTATTTTCCCTTCTTTACTGAAAAGCTTCAGGGAAAGGATTCCCGGTTGGTGATTGATGGATTTTACATACTCCGGTGTAATATTTTTGGGAAGCTGAAGCACTTCCACGGGTAATTTTTTTTGAAGCTCTTGATAGTATTCGAGGGCTAGGGAATCTTGATGCGGAACATATACCCGCAAAACCGATTCGGCTTCCAGGGTTTCATTTTTGGTATCGCTTAGCAACGCTGAAATGCCTTTTTCATCCATGGTGCGGGTGAGCCCGTTCCAATAATACTCCTTGATCATTCGGGAAATACGTTGGGTAGGGGGTTCCTCAATTTTTGAAAGGGAAATTTCTGCAGTGTCTTTTCCTTCTAATCTTGCCAATACCAATTCCTGAAGCAAATTGGATACATGGTAGGTTCCATTTATTTCAGAAGTTTTTCCGGTGTCGTCCTTCAGAAGAAAACACTTAGGGCCTTGATCCTCGATGGTAATTTTTTTATCGCCGTCGGTATCTTCTTGTTGTAATAAACGTTCTAGGGTTTCATTAATGGGAACTTTCACCTTGCTTTTGGATTATTTTCCTAATAAGGATTACGGTAATAATAAGTAATGCAATAGGAATAATTAAAAAATAGAAGGCATTGACCCCTCCAATTTGCTCAAACAGTGTCCCAACGATCCGCGACCCTAAAGTGCCTCCCAGAGCAGAGAAAATAATGATGAGTCCGCTCATGGGGGAATGCAATCGTTTGGGTAAATGACTTAACACAGTTGAGTTTAATAAGGGATAAATGGGTGCGATAAAAAGCCCAATTAAAGGAAGGATAAATCCTAAAAAGGGCACGTCACCTAAGGATGTAATTAGTGTCGTATTGTTATCGTCGGGTTTCAATTGCGGGAGCACGGCTAGTAAAATCCCTACGGAAATAATGGAACAGGCCACTATAATGACCGACCAATTAATTTTTTTGGAGGCCCAACCCGCGATGAACCTTCCTAAAGCTAAAGAAATGGCTAAGATGGCGGCCATATTTACGCTTAGTATTTCATCGAAAGCAAATATTTTTTGATTGAAATGAGGCAGCCAGGTCATCACCCCTTGCTCAATCATTACAAAAAAGAAAGCCGAAAAAATAAAAACCAATACCAAAGGCATCGCTAGGAGTCCGAAGGAATTTTTAACGTCCTCCATAAGATTGCTTCCGGCGGCTTCAATGGGGACTTCAATTTTTGAAAAAAGTAAAATAAGAAACGATATTCCTACAAGACCACAGAGAACAGGATATACGCCTAACCAAGCATTTTGGTCGGTATCGCTAAAAAAAACGGGGAATAAGAAGTATGCTGAAGCAATCCCCACCATAAAAAATCCTTCAATCGAACTCATTAAAGCCGAGTGCTGTTCGGGCGTTTCCGTCACCACTCCTATAAGGCTGTACACGGAAATTTTGATCAAGGCAAAGCTTACCCCTACGGTTAGGAATAAAATTTTGGCCGCATCGAAGCTATTTCCGAAGTACATTCCCAAGCATCCAAAAAACACAATTAGCAATCCTAGCAACATTGCTTTTTTGTAACCAAAACGAGGTAGAAAAGAAGCGACAAAAAAGGAAACAATGGCGATGGGTAAATCCTTAAAGGCTTCTAGGATGGAAGCATTGGACTCGGTAACTTGATACACATTTATGGATTTTGAAATAACAATCCCTACACTATTAAGCAGAATGGCAAATACAAAATAATTAATGTAAAGGGATAATTTTATCGCAAGATGTTTCATGGCTTTGGTTTTAAGCAGCGTTTGTTGCCTTTTTCTCATTTAATCGCATGGCCAAAAAGGCAGCAATAGCGAAGAAAACACCTGCAAATAACATGGCATTGATGGCATTATTTCCTAAAAGGTATTTATAGATAGGTCCAAATGAGAGCGTTTGAATAAACATAGGAATCACAATCATCATGTTTAGGATTCCCATATAAACCCCACGTCGTTCCTGAGAGACAATTTTGGAAACCATGGTATAGGGGATTCCCATCATGGCGGCCCAACCAATTCCAAATAAAACCATGGGCACTAACACCAAGTTAGGGTCTGAAATGTAAGGAATGGTAAATAGTGCCGCAGCTGTTCCCAGCAAACTTAAAGCATAGATCTTCTTACCGCCAAATTTAAGGGTTAGGGGGACCAACATCAAGGCTACGATCATGGTCACGGTATTATAGGTGAGACTCATTTTGGCTGCTTGAGATGCTGCTTCAGAGGTAGTATAGTTCATGGTCTTCATGAACAAGGGTGTGGTAAATTGCCAATAGATAAATAATGCATACCACTGAAATAGATAAACGGCTCCAATTTTCCACATAAATTTGGGCATTTCCTTCACGGCATCCTTAATTTCCACAAAAGGTTTGCTAATGCGCTGTGAAAGTGGCAATGCTTTTATTTCATTGATTTCTTTCATTTCCTCTTCGGAAGGAGGTATTTCCGGGGTTTTTAATACCGACCATAATATGGTGACAAGGGAAAGGAATGCCCCAATGTAGAAGGAATAGTAGATCCATTGTGGAATGACCCCAGCTTCTTCGACCGATTCGCCTCCAAATAGCCATTGAAACAAGACAATAGAGCCGTTAGCCAATAAAATTCCTGCCCCTACAAACAAGCTTTGCATTTGATAACCTAAACTCAATTGTTTTTCGGGTAATTTATCCCCTACAAAAGCACGGTAGGGTTCCATCGCCATATTATTTCCTACATCTAAAATCCAAAGTAAGCCCACGGCAAACCACAAAATGGGGCTATGCGGGAAGGCAAATAAACACAAGCTTCCCATAAGGGCCCCAATTAAAAAGTAAGGTTTTCGTCTTCCCCATCGGTTGGACCAAGTTTTGTCGGACATGGCGCCAATTATAGGCTGTACAATAAGGCCCGTAACGGGTCCTGCAATATTTAAAATAGGAAGCATATCTTCATTTGCCCCTAGATATAAAAAAATGGGATTAATGGCCGTTTGTTGAAGCCCGAAACTATATTGAATTCCTAAAAACCCAACATTCATATTAAGAATTTGCCAAAAGGACAGACGTGGCTTATTGATCATATTTTGAAGACTTTAATGGACGTTAGATGAAAACATTGAGTTTTCTTATGGTAATATCTGCAATTTTTAACAAAAATTTATTTTTTGGGAAAGGATTTTCTGAATTTAGCAACGAAAACGTTATCGGAATCTTTTAATGAGAATGAACTTAAGCTTCCATGGCTAATTTCATAAAGACAATTCCAGAAGCTGAATACCCCATTTTAGTCTTGCCTCCTAACTGTAAAGTTTTCGGGTTAATATATTCCTGAAAGTCCCAAGCAGGGTTTTTTACTGTAGTATCTGTAAAGGCATTAATGATTTTAAAGGCTTTATCCTGTAAACCATTTTGAGAAAGGGCATAACAAAAAAGTCCCATCCAAACGGGCCAAACCCCGCCATTATGGAAATCGCCTGGTTGATTTTTAAAAGCAAAGGAGTAATTTCCTTCCAATAAATTCCAATCGGTACTTTCGGGAGTGATCATAGGCCAAAAAGCAGGAACAAGATGTTTAGGCAAGGTCTCTACAAAGGTAGAGATGCTTGTTTTTTGGGATTCAGAAAGGCCGAAAAATAATATGGCCAAAGCATTCCCAGCAGCATCAAACCTATTGTCGTATACCCCTGGAAGAATAAAGGCTGTAAAATGATTTTGTTTTTCTTGTAACGCCTTTTCAAAAGCAGGCTGCTGGTAAATAAGTGCCCTGTCGTTTTCTTCGGAAGGCCAAAAATTGGTCTTTGTTTTTTGTTTTATGTTTTCAAAACCTGAAAAAGTTTCTCCTGTAATTTCACCCCAAAGTTGTTCTCCCCAAAGGCGTAGCACATTGTCGTAAAGTGTGTATCCATGGACGGGATATTCGTCTGCCCAATTTCCACTGAGCGGGGTATAAATCCATCCCCGGTTGTTGAATTCGGTTGCTTTTAAAAAAGCCCTACTTTTCTGAATGGAAGGTTTCAGTAGTTTCCAAGTTTCTTCGTCTTGTGTTTTTTGATAATAAAGACAGCTTCCTAGGATAAACCAAGTGTTGGTATCAATGCGTCCTGCCAAACTTCCGTAGGAAACGTCTTTGGAGTTAGGCATTACATTGGACGGAATGGCCCCTAGTTCATTTTGGTACTTTGCAAGGGTCAATAAAGAATCCCGAAGCCCCTTAATTAAAACAGTATCATCTATCCAAAGGCCTGCCAATCCACAAACGACGCTATCCCTGGCCCAGATACGTTTGTAATTATCGGCTTCGATGGTACTGGCGAGAAATCCATGAGGGGTAACCAACTGGTGGAGCAAAGTTATGGCATCTTTGTAAAGGGAAGATAGGGCGAGCTCCATGCGTCAAGATTATTTTTTTAAAGGTAATAAAATATCTGTTTTCCAACGTAGACTTTCCCCTCCTTCATGTGGGTCGTTCCAGAATACTTCTGTTGGCAAAGACTCAACCTTTCTGTTATTTCGTTCCGCATGATCCAATAAAGCATACCAAGCATTATGGGAAATCCTATAGTTTCCATTAAATACTACTTTCAGTCCTTTCTTAGGAGCTGTTTCTTTGTATGAGAAATAAGGGCTTTGGGGAAGGGATTCCTTTTTGGGAATCGGAAAACAAAAGTTAAAATAAATGGAATCGTTTGCTTGGTTCCAGTGGGTGACTTCTAAAAAAGGTGGCCCCGAGAGTGAAATGCTGTCATCTTTCAAGGTAGGAATTACGAAACTTATATTTGAAAGCATTACCTGTGCTTTGGTTTTTGTAGTAGCTTTCAATGGAATGTAGGCACAATAGGTACTCGGCAAAAGGGTGTCTGAAACACTTCCTATTTTAAAATTTTCTGACTTGTTTTTCAGTTCTTGTGCGACATCATAAACACTCTTAAAGGCTCTTTTTTTAAAAGCATTGTTTGAAAAAGGAATTTGGACCTTTTGCTTTATGGGATGCTCTATATCGGTAATCTTCGCTTTTACTTGTGTGGTGGAATCGTTTTTCCTCTCAAAAGACCATTCAAATAGAAACAAGGAGTCGTTTACGCTTACTTGTTGTGCAATGTGTTGGTATCTTTCTTCTGAAACTAGATTGATGGAAATAGAATCTTTTTTTCCGTAGATAGGCCAATCCATTAGGTGATGGTATACCATTCCTGGAGACTCTGGGGTGGTAAATGTAATTTGATAGTGATCTTTTTTTATAAATAAGTACCACAGTAAGCCTACTAGCAACGCACAGCCTAAAATCCAACCAAGTTTTTTCATTCGCTATTGAACCTTCATTGTTAGTTTTTCGTTCACTAAGTTACCTACTTTAAAACCTTGTTGCAAACCATTCTCAATGGCAGCACGGTAATGGATTCCTCCATACATACGGCTAATGGCTGCTTCTTTGGCAGCATCAATAAAGGAGGGAAAGGTTCTAACCGGAAGTCCGTAGGGAAGTTCGGTATCATCCAAAAATTTGAAATTATCTCCAAACACACTCGTTAAAACGGTCGCTGAGGCACCAGAAACAACCGAATGCCCACTACTATATTCAGGAAATGGCGGGGTTTGTAGGATAGGTTTCCAGTTTTCATCAATATGCTGATTAATTAAGGTCTCTGGACGAATTAAGTTACTTCGGTATTTCTCATCCCAACAACTTATAAATCCATCGAAAATACCAATAGAAGCTTTGGTAAAAGCATATACGGTTTCATTGAAGTTGGAACCGGCTTCTCTTGTAGCGATTTCGGTGATCCCAATCCAATGGGCTCCTGGAGTGATTTTTTTAGTGGCAAACATGAGGTGGCCACGGGTTACTGAAACATAAGGGTTGCAATCCCAGAATCGTGCAATAGCTACTTCTTCAGATTCATCCCCATTTTCCTGAATTTGATTTCCCGTATCATAGACTTCCATTAATTCTTTATGAAAGTCGGTACCTTTTTCCATAGAAAAGGCCGGTGGTGGAACAGGTTTAAATTGGGCGGCAGAATCCAATACAAAAGGGCGTATTTTTTCCCAGTGGGGCTCAATTCCATCCATATAAGCAGGTGGGGTGGGTTGCCAACGGGCAGGGTCTTCCGTAATTACCGTAAATTTAGGCATGGTTCGGGTTTCCTTATACATATCCCCATCCATCCATTGTTTGATAAATGCAGCGACTTCCATTCCATAAGCTTTGGAAGCCTCGAACTCCTGTTTGTTTTGCTTTTCCCAGACTCCGTACAGACTGTCGCGATAGCTTTCCATACGCTCTTCCGAAAAAATAACCGATTTGCTCACATCCATGTGTGCGACCAATGCAGCTACCGAATAATTAACATTTACATCCTTAGCTTTTGGAATGGGCTTCAAATGTTTTATTTGTCCGGCCAAAGAGCGATAACTGGAATCTCCCTGTGCAATGATTTCATAAGCAGCAATATTGGGATACGCATAAATTCTGCTTGCTACCGGAGGTGAAAAGATATCATGTACCATTATTTCGGTCACTTTATCCACTTCATTGTGGAAGTCGACCGGTGTAATTGTAATAGGTTCGCTCTTCTCTTCTTTACAGCCTACCCAAAGTATGGCTAGGGATAGCAGTAAGGTATATTTACTAATTGATTTCATAAACTTCAGCTTTTTCATTGTTGTATACTACGAGTAAATAGGGTTTATTGTTTGCGGTTATTATTTTTAAATGGCGCACCGATTTTTGCGTTATATTAAGCCCGAGGGAGCTTCCTAGGGTTATCTTATTTTCATTAGTAATTAGGGCACCGGGGAAACTGTCAAATCTGCCATGAAAAGGAATCACTCCAAAATAGTTTCCTCCCACTAATACCTCTTCTTTTCCATCGCCATCGAAATCATATTTTGTAAAGGCCATTAGCGGAGAAATTTGTAGTGTATTTGCGAAAGGGACAAACGAAAACTTCCCGTTTTCATTCCGAAGGAATCCGGAAGCAAGAGTGTGTACTTCAAATACGGAAGCTCTTTGCAGGGGATCTCCCATAACTTCTTCAATGGTTTTTCCTGCAAAATCCTTATAGTTGTTAAATTTTTTACGAAGGAAAACCATTTGCCCTGCTAATTCATCCAATCCTAAAAGTGGATAGTAGCGACCGTTTTTTTCTACGCTCACCACCGTTTCGGTACTGCCATTGGTATCGAAGTCTGAATAATACATTTTCATCGGGAAAGCTTCCGAAGCTTTAAACTTTGTGTTTAGTCCCCAATTCCCTAACAAATAATCCTTATCGCCATCCCCATCAATATCGAAAGGAACAATTGCTTGCCAGAGCCCATTAAGGGGCTGCTCCAACACTTCTTGTTTTTCAAACTCGCCATGATTATTGGCAAGAAATTGTGGGGCCATCCATTCGCCCACGACAATCAAATCTTTTTGTCCATCATTGTTGAAGTCATCCCAAATGGCATTCGTCACCATACCGGGAAGATTCAGGTTTTGTTTTTTTCCTTCTGAAGAAATGATATGGGAAGCGACGGGTTTTCCATAATCGAAAGGAGCCGAATGGTTCCCTACAAAAGTAAAACCTTCCGAAGAAGTGATGATACTGGTATTTATAAAAGGATCTTCGGTGATTTTATTTTCTTCTGAAAAGTATTTCCTGTTTTGTAAAACCTTTACGGAAGGATAGATCACGTTTCCTCCCGAAGCGACCCAAAGCTGTTGGTTTACAACAGCCGCTGAAACATCCTCGGAAGCCGAATCCTTTTCAATTTCAGGGATGTGTTGTTTTACAAAAGCGCCATTTTTCTGAAAATAGACTTCCGCTTTTTGGTTATAGGAGCCGCCTAGAAATAAGTCTTCCTTTCCATCTTTATTGAGGTCTCCCAGAGCCAAGGCAGGACCGCGATCAGACACTTCATAAGGAATTAACTTTTGCATGTTGAAATCGGTATGATTGTCTTCCTTGTGCGTATACTGAATGCCCAAGTTGCCTTCTACTTTGCGAAATAGCTTTTGCGACTCTAGAGTGGGGTAGGTGTAGGGTTTCGTGTTTTCAGGGCGTACCGTTAAAATTTGATTTGTTTCAACCTTGTAAAGGGTTTGCTGCGTTTGGTTGGGCCAGATAATTTGCAGGGAATCTATTTGGGAAGCATTTCCCAAACCAAAGTGAATCATGGGCTGTGAAGAAGCTTGGAACCCTCTTACGGTATAAAGCTCTTTGTATTGCATGGTTTCATTGGCATAGCAATACACTTTGGTGCCATACCCTTGAATATTTCCTTTTTCATACTGAAAGTTCAGTTCCAAATACGACTTGTCCTTGCTTTTATTTTCATAAATAGTAGCGGGTTCATTGCTGTTGTTCGTGACCAAATCCAAATCGCCATCATTGTCTAAATCCCCTATGGCACTTGCCCCAGAAATGGTAGGTTTTGCATCAACCCAATTGGTGGATTCGTTGGTAAAAGTGAAGTTCTCATGGCCTTTAAAAAAATAATTGAGCACTTTTCCCGAAGGCATCATCTCCAGCGCTTTTTGGTCTACTAATCGTGTGTTGTTTAATTGTTGGTGGATCTGCTCGTTCGAGATAAATTTGATATAGTCTAGGTTGTTGGGTCTTTTTGGAATTCCGTTCGAGATAAAGAGATCTTGCTCCCCATCTAGGTCGTAGTCGGCAAAAAGAGCGCTCCAACTCCAGTCTGTCGCTGCCACCCCATCCAATAAAGCGGTTTCTAGATAAGGTTTTCCTGGCTGACTCGTAAAGAGCATGTTTCGGCTGTACTGGTAATGATACCCATATTGTTCGGTACGCATTTTCAGCGTTTGATACATGTCGTCCCCTTCCGAAGATTTAATAACAACATCGTCTTCGGGAAGCATGTCCAAGGAAATTAAATCGGGCCAGCCATCGTGATTGATATCGGTCGCATCATTTCCCATGGAAAACCGACTGGTGTGCCCGAAATAAGCTTTAAGGCTTTCCGTAAAGCTGCCATCGCCATTGTTAAGGTAGAAATAGTCATCTTCATGGAAATCGTTCCCCACATAAATATCGGGATAGCCATCTTTGTTGAAATCGGCTACCGAAATTCCCAGTCCATAGCCGTTAATTCCGCCATAAATACCTGCTTCCTCACTCACGTCAGTAAAGACATTACCATCGTTTCGCAACAGTTTATCCCCTGTTTTTTCGTTTCGTTGCGTTCTTATCTGTGCCCTTCCGAAGGATTCTGGGGTATGTATGGCATGGTTGAGCACATAGAGGTCTAGGTCACCATCTAGGTCGTAATCCAAAAAGGCTGCGGAGGTACCATAACTTTGAATATCTAGGTGGTATTCTTTTGATTTTTCTGAAAAAGTACCATCTTGGTTGTTGATAAACAGTTCGTTGTGTCCTTGAAAACCATTGATCCCTACTACGGCAGTTACATAAATATCCAGCCAACCATCACCGTTGATATCGACCATAATAGCTCCAGTATTCCAAGTGCTTTTTCCGGTAATTCCTGCAGTTTCTGAAACATCCTCAAATTTCAAGTGGCCTTTATTGAGATATAGTTTGTTGGCTTCTTGGTTGGAAGAAAAGAACAAATCGGTTAAGCCATCGTTGTTGAAATCCCCCATGGCTAGCCCTCCTCCATTGTAAAAATAGAGGTAGTCCAGAATATTCAAAGAATCGCTTTCGGATACGGTATTTTGAAAATCCACTCCGGTTTGGGAAGGTGGCAAGATTTTGAATAGCGTATTATTTGCTTTTGGTTCTTCTTCCGAAGAGTTGCAACCCAAAACAAGAAATACAAGGCTTAGTGCTAGGTAATATGTATTATGGATTGATTTCAAAAACTCTTGGCTTTTCATTATTTATAGCTACAAAAACGAAGGTTTTTCCGTTTTTATCCTTAAACTGGTTTATGTGTTTTATTTCTTCCCGTATAAAGAAACCACTGGTGTCATACTCCTGCCAAGTGAAATCTTCGTCACCGTTATTGATCAATACACTCCCATAATCGGCATCCAAGCGGGAAAATTGCGGCCGGAATTCAAAATTATTTCCCCCCATAATAATGTCGAGCTTTCCATCTTTATTCACGTCGCTACAAGTAATTCCGCATACACAAGACAATTGGGTTCTGGCTGGTAACGCTTTGGTGGTAAAGTTGCCGTTTCCATCGTTAAAGGCAATTAAGGTTTCAGAAGTATTTACTTCCCTTACGGTAGTTTTTTGTAAGACACTTTCTGAAAATAATTCCTGAATGGATTTTTTTGCATATTCAGAAGCTTTAAGGTTTTGCTTTTTCAGCACTACCATTTGGGTCGTTAACTGGCTTTTTTGATGAATGGGCCGATCCTTACCTTCGATATTTTGGGTCACAATCTGTTCGAAAGTCCCATTATTGTCAAAATCATTGATCCAGATTTTCATGAGATTTTCTTCGGAAGGCTTGTAGTGTAGGTTTTTTCCTTGGTTTCCTAGAATAAAATCCTGGTCTCCATCTCCATCAATATCCACAGGGTAAATAATATTCCACCAGCCCTTTAAATTATTTAATGAGGAAGGAATGCTTTTTAAGTTTCCATTCTCAAAGCGATAGACCATAGGTGCTCCCCAATCGGAAACGGTAACCAATTCTACTTCAGGGGTGTTGTCAATATTAAGCCATTTGGCATCGGTAATCATGCCACTTTCTTGTACGGCTTTTATTTTTTCGGAAGCTTCCCTAAACGTTCCATCACCTTGATTTTCCAGGTAGAGATGTTTTGGGGTCATTCCATACACTCCCACAATGCTACGGGCCCCTATAAAAACATCTAGGTCTCCATCTCCATCCATGTCATTTGGTGCAATGACCGAAATATTGGCGATTGCCGAAATAGAAGGGAGCTCCTGCTTAGTAAAACGACCTTTGCCATCGTTGAGGTATAATCGAACGGTTTCCCTTTCCATTTCATTAACTTGATTTCCTCCAGAACCCACCATAAGGTCTAAATCCCCATCTCCATCTACATCGAATAGGGAAGAAGCGGTATCTTCAAAAGCGGCATCCTCCTGAAGTGCGGGAACTGTCAACTCCTTAAGGGAACCGTTTCCGGTATGAAGGTAGAAAACTCCAACTTGATCTTTGGCTCCTCCAAGAAAAACATCTTCATGGCCATCTCCGTTGATATCCCCAATGGACATGGTTGGGCCTTCTTGCGAAAGTTTTTTATCCAATAATCCTTCATAATCGAAATCGTTGTAAGCGTTCTCCTCGTGCTTTACTAGCTGTGAGTTGGGCAGTTCTTTTAAAAGGGTCTTGGTTTTAGACTTACTAGGGATTTTGTAACTTTCTGTGGCATCCGATTCTTTTAAAGTAAGGGTTTGGTTGGCTGAAATATTCTTTAATTGCGTGGTTTTATCGTTAGGCCAAATCACCCTTATGGAGTCAATAGTTGTGGCATACCCCAAACCGATGGTCATTGGGTATTCCATAGAAGACTGAAATCCTCTAACAGGCATCAATTCTTGAAGAACCACATTGTCTTCGTAATATAATTTTACGGTGGTTCCAATAGCAAATTTATTCTTTTCGGGACCTTCAAATTTTAGCTTGAGGTAATTGTATTGGTTCAATTCATTTGTATTGTTTTGATAGACAAAGGCCTGCATGTTTACATTATTGACGACCAAGTCCAAGTCCCCATCGTTGTCCAAGTCGCCATAAGCAGCTCCATTAGAGAGGCTTGGTACACCTAGGCCCCATTCTTCAGCGGCATTATCGAAAGTTAAGTCCTTATTGTTTTTGTAGGCGTAGTTAGGAACGGGGACCACGGGCATTTTGTTGATAATGGAATCGATGGCTTCTTTTTTTCCGGTAAGGGCCATGTCTTGAATAATTTCATTGGCAAAAAAGTCCACAAAATCCAGATCGGTGAGATCGTGGTTAATTCCATTTGTTACATAAATATCCCGGAAACCATCGTTGTCCATATCGAAAATAAGTCCCGACCAGCTCCAATCGGTGGCCGAAATCCCGCTGAAATAAGCAATTTCAGAATAGGTGCCGTTTCCATTGTTTAGCTGTAAGGTATTTTGAATGTACTGCTGAAAGAAATCCTTGCTTTGCTTCAGTTTAAATACATTGTAGCCTTCAAACTCCATCACCGATTTCACCCGTTCGTCTCCTTCCGGAAGCATATCGGTAATAAATATATCGGCATTTCCGTCGTTATTGATGTCGGCCATATCAATTCCCATAGCCGAAAGGCAAAGGTGTGAAGTCCAACTTTTAATGTCTTCCGTAAAGGTGCCATCTTGATTATTGATATACAGGTAATCCCTTTCGTAGAAATCGTTTGAGACATAAATATCGGGATATAAATCATTGTTTACATCACTAATCATGACACCCAGGCCAAAACCAATCAAACTTCCATAAATCCCGGCTTCCTCGCTTACTTCAGTAAATTTTCCATCATCGTTTCGTAACAGCATATCGCCAACGCCCCGAAACATTTTTGGGACATTCCAATCTTGTGCCCTTACATTTCTTTGATGTGCATACCCAAGGCTACTAACGGGGATATTACTATTGTTTAAGATGTATACATCGAGATCACCATCTTTATCATAGTCGAAAAAAGTGGCCTGTGTGGTAAACCCGGTTTCGGCAAGATTGTATTCCTTTGCTTTTTCGGTAAAAGTTAAATCGCCATTGTTGATATAAAGGTCGTTATTGTGATTTTCACCTTCCATATTTCCAGCATTGCTCACATAAATATCCAAAAGCCCATCTCCATTTACATCGGCCATAACAACCCCCGTAGACCAAGGTTTATTCCCTTCAATGCCAGCTTTGGCAGAAATATCTTCAAACTCAAAATTTCCTTTGTTAAGGTAGAGTTTGTTTTTTCCCATATTAGCGGTAAGGTAAATATCGGGTAACCCATCGTTATTAATATCACCAATAGCTACACCTCCACCATTGTAGAAGTTTCGGTATTTAAAAATATTAAAGTCTTTCTGGTTTTCCACTTTGTTTTCAAAAGTGATATTCGACTTTGTGGAAGCCACAAGTTCAAACATCTTTTTCTCTTCAGAAGGCGTTTTGGTTTTGTCTTCCTCTTTGTGGTTATTACAGCTAAATGCTATTAAAGCTGAACATGCGATCACTATTCTTGAAAAATTCATACTATTTATCAACTTGTTTTTTTATAAAAATAGGCGATTGGTTATTTCGGGTAATCATAAAAATTTCCTTTCCTTGATGGTTCCATTTTTGAATATTTCTACAAGCTCCCGAAAGAGGTACCTGTTCGCCTCTTTTTTCAGAAAAATTTCCTTTTCCATCGTTTAGCAAGATGGTGCCGTGCGAAGCATCCATTCTTCCCAATTGGGTGCTAATTTCAAAATTGTTTCCCACTAACAAAACATCCAAGAAACCATCGCTGTTAAAATCTTCAATCCAGAGGTCGTTGGTGGTCGAAATTTGTGCACCAAAAGGTAAAGGGTGTTTTTGAAAGGTATTGTCCCCTAGATTTTCAAAGTAGCAAGAGGCCAATTCGAACACTTTTTTCTGAAGGGCATTTTGTAATTGTTCTTCTGAAAAAATTTCTGTCACCGAAGCTTTGGCAAAATCCTTGAACGACAGGTAGTTTTTATTCAGGAAAGGCATTTGTTTGGCGAGCTCTTCTTTGGAAGCCAATGTAGTTTCCTTCCCTTGGTAAAAATAAGTGATTAAGGTTTCTTCGGAGTGATTCTGATCAAAGTCTTTTTTGTAAAGTGTGATAGGTTCTTCTTCTGAAGCTTTTAATCTACTGTTTAAACCCCAATTTCCAGCGATAAAATCAAGGTCCCCGTCTTGGTCAAAATCGGCTGCTTTTAGGGTATTCCACCATCCATGTGTTTTTTGAAGTCCGTTGTCTTCTTGTAAGGTCAGTTTTTCCCCATCGTTCAGGAAAATAGAAATAGGCATCCAATCTCCTGCTACTATGGCATCCTGAAACCCATTATCATCAATATCCACCCAGATTATATCCTTGCAATTCCCCAAGGTCTGAAACGCATTTGCATAACTTTTGGTTACTTCTTTAAAAAATCCTTTTCCATTATTCTGAAAGAGGTATTGGGTAGGCGAGTAGCCAAAGTGATGAGGGACACTATTTGCGGTAATACAAATATCCATGGCTCCATCGTTATTGAAATCGACTGTGCTAACTTTAGAAGCGTTTATAAAAGTATTTTGAAACTGTAAACTATCTTTTACAAGAGTTCCTTGCTTGTTAAAATAGAGCCTTGGTGAAATGGCATTTCCTTTTTCAAACTCATTTCCTCCACTTACAATCAATAAATCTTGAAAGCCATCATTATCTGCATCAAAAAACACTTGAGACACATCTTCACTAAGGGCATCTTTTTCAAAGAGTTCGGGTTGTTGTAAATTGTAACCTCCATTACTTTTTTGTATCCATAACACGGTCGCTTGTCCCTTGCCCCCACCTATACAAACATCCGGTAAATGGTCGTTGTTCACATCTGCTACTGCGACCGACGGGCCTTCATTCGCATATGAAAAGGGAAGTAAGGGATCCCGGTTAAAATCCAGATTGGTGTTTTCTTTATGGGTATAATCGAAAACAGGTAAAACCGTTGTAAATAAAGTTTGTTCGTTCGTGGTTTCTGGCGCATATATTTCTTTAGCATCTCTCTGGAAAACCCTAAGGGTCTGGTTGGAAGAAATATTTTTTATTACCTGTACGTTTTTGTTTGGCCAAATTACTTTTATGGAATCTACCGAAGCAATAGTATCTAACCCAAATAACAGCTCTGGGGCTACGGCAGATAAATATCCTTTGGTAGGAAAGTTTTCTTTCACCTGTTTTTGACCTCTTTGAAAGACCAGTACTTTAGCCCCAATTCCGTTGCGATTCGGAATGGTTCCTTCAAACTGAATTTTCAGATAGTTTTGGGAAGCTTGTTGTTCATTTCTCTTGTTTTCTAGAAGGAAGGCATTCTCATTTACATTATTTACAAGGATGTCTAGATCTCCATCATTATCTAAATCGGCGTAAACGGCACCATTACTGAAGGAGTTTTTTTTGAAGAACCACTCTTCGGTGACATTTTTGAAAGAATTGTTTTTTTTGTTCTTGAAAAAATAATTGGAAGTTTTTTTCTGAGGTATTTTATCAATAAAAGCCATTTCTTTTTTGGTCATACCATTTCCTAGGGATTTTTGAATATTATCATTTGCAATAAAGTTGATAAAATCCATATCGTTGGTGGCCCCAAGGATTCCATTGGTAATGTAGAAATCTTTATAGCCATCATTGTCAAAATCTTCCATGAGAGGGCTCCAGGACCATTCCGTAGCGGAAATCCCGCTTAAATATCCTGTCTCACTGAAACTGCCATTGCCATTGTTAAGCTGAAGGGTATTTTGCATGTATTGTGGAGCATACCCATTCTTAAGATAGTTATGATAAATTTGATAGTTGAATTCGGTGCCCGAGGTTTTATAAGTCTCTAGGTCTTCCGGAAGCATGTCTACCGATAGGATGTCGTTGTAACCATCATTATTTATGTCTGCAATACTGTTTCCCATAGAATAGTGGGTAGTGTGCCCAATGGATTGATTTTCTTGGTGTATAACCTCATTAAAAGTCTTGTCTCCTTGGTTGAGGTAGAGATAATCATTTTCGAAAAAATCGTTTGTGACATAAATATCCGGAAGTCCATCATTATTAATATCGCTTACCGAAACTCCCAAACCATATCCTATTTTACTTTGAAAGATGCCCGATGCTTCAGAAACATTTACATAATACCCGTCTTTATTTTCAAACAGTTTATCTCCAGACGCCTCATTAATGATATTTCTAGAAGTTCCTTTTCCGTAATTTTGATTCGGGTTGGTGCTATGATTCAATAAAAAAACATCCAAATCGCCATCGAGGTCATAATCAAAAAAGCTTGCTTGTGTGGCATAACCTTTAAAGTCCAATCCGTAAGATTTTGCCTTTTCTTTAAAAGTGATGTTACCTTCTGTATTTGGACCTTGATTTACATACAATAGATTTTCTCCTGAAAGATTTTTATGCGTACCTACCTTACAAAGATAAATATCCATCCATCCATCCTGATTGATGTCTACAATAGTGACTCCATTGGTCCAGCCACTCTCATTGGATATTAAGGATGATGCTGTGTAGTCTTCAAATTGAAGGTTTCCTTTGTTTAGAAAAATCTTATCGGCAGTTTGGTTGGCAGTAAAGTAAACGTCCAAAAGGCCGTCGTTATTGAAATCTGCTGTTGCCACCCCAGCACCATTGTAAAAATAAATATAGTTGAGGATGTTCAGTGCAGGAGTTGAAGTAAGGGTATTTTGAAACAGAAGGCCGGATGTTTCGGACGGAACTTCGCGAAACAAGCTGGGGCTTTCTTCGGGTTTGGAACAAGCATTCAAAAAAATAATGCTAGCCATAATTACGATCAGGTTTCGAACAATCATTTCTTGTTTTCAAGCTCACTTTTAGCTTGCTAATTTATTGTTTTGTTATGGGTTTATGGTATAATAAAATTTAAAAAGAATTAATAAAAGATTAATAGAATTTGGTATAAAAAAAGCCGCTCTTTGGAGCGGCTTTTGGTATAGAAGGTTATTTTTAGTAACCAGGATTTTGTTCCAAGTTTGGATTAGAAAGCAATGCATTAATTGGAATAGGATAAAGATTTCTAGTTTCATCCCCAACAGATTCTGGATTTTTGAATTCCCAGTCTCTTGTAAATTGTCCAAAACGAAGCATATCATTTCTTCTCCAGAATTCAATGTATAACTCACGTCCTCTTTCTGCTAACAAATCAGCTTCAGAAACACTGCCAAGTGGAGTAGCTCCACGTAGTGTTCTTAGGTCGTTTACCATAGTAGTAGCATCACCACCTGCACGTAGCATTGCTTCAGCTTTCATTAAATAAGCATCTGCATAACGGAATACGATTTCATGGTTTCTGAAAGATCCACCTTCATCTCCAGGGTGGTACTTGATAATACGAATACCGGTTTCTTCACCATTACCCGATAAACCAGGTAAGTCTTTGGAGAATACTAAGGGATTTCCTGGACGGTCTTTTAAGATACTTCCGTCTTCATTGTATTGTTGACCAATTAGGAAACCATATCCAATACCTAGGTTCTCACCATTTGCATTGGAAGCGTCTGGGACCCATCCGCGTCTTTCCTCTTGACCATCCCCTTCATAGTTTGTGTTAGGATCTCCTTCAAAGCTATCGTAAAATTCTGCTAGCGTAGTAAATCCATTCCAACCTCCAGCAGTTTGGTCTGGAGAATTTTGGTTGTAGTGAAGCCCATTCCAAATACGGTTACCAACAGAAGTGTTAGCATACCAGATAGTTTCGTTATCGATATCTTGTTCAAAGATTCCGAAATAATCAGACTCTAGTGCATAACCATCATTGGTGATGGCATCTACAGCATCAATAACCGCTTGATAGTTAGGAGTAGCTCCCGTATATCTTTCAGAATTCAAAATCACTTTTGCCAATAAATAATTACCAGCAGCTCTGTTAGCTCTGTTATTATCGGCACTAGGTCCACTCTGTGGAAGATTAGGAATCGCAGTTGTTAGATCGTTTACGATAAAGTCGTAGGCTTCTTGTGAAGATAATACAGAAGGATCAACATCAGATCCATCGGTAGGGTTACGGAAAGGTGCAACTCCCCACATATCTACTACAAAGAACATACTAAATGCTCTAATAAAACGAGCTTGAGCTTCTTGTGCAGCAGTTGGCTCACTTAAAGGGTCAATAATTTGGGAAGCCCTAAGTACATTCTGGTTCAAGTTATTCCAAGTATCCAAAATGTATTGGTGTGTAGGACTCCAAGTGTGTGCATGAAGGGTTCTCCAGATTCCATTGTCACCCCAGTCTGTTCCTCGGGTAGGTACCAATGTTTCATCGGTAGAAACTTCATTTAGAGCAAAGAAATTTGCTTGGTCTCCAAGTTGTCCGTAAACATCATTGTAAAGGTTGGTTAAGGATGCGTCCACATCTGTTAAACCTTCAAATACGGTTCCTTCTTCACCTCCTGAAATGATAGAGTCTGTTTCTTCCAGAGCTAAATCTGTACAGGAAAATGTTAACATCGAGAGAAACGCAATGGCGAACATTGGTTTCCAGTTCATTAAAAATTTTCTATTCATATTCATTTTTTTAAAATTTTGCGTTTAATCCTAAAGTAAATGTTCTAGGCCTTGGATAGGCGGCATAGTCAATACCAAATACTGGTAACCCGTTTAATAGGTCATCACCACCTGGTGAACTGCTAACTTCTGGATCAAGTCCTGTGTAATCTGTAATTACAAATAAGTTCTGTCCAGTTACAGAGAGCATCAATGATGAGAAGAAAGCATCTTCTGGCATTGGCCAGTTGTAACTTAGGGTAACATTTTGCAATCGTACAAAGTCTCCTTTTTCAAGAAAACGAGTAGACACATCAGCGGCAGCATCAAAAGATTCACCGGTTTGAAGTACGTCTAGAGGTACATTTCTACCTCCTCTAAAAGCACCAGCGGTAAAGAATGCGTTTGCCGTGTTGTTATAGATGTAATGTCCAAACTGACCTGCGAAATAAGCAGAGAGCGTTAAATCTTTATAAGACCAAGAAGTAGAAAGACCACCAGTTAATTCTGGTAAAGCACTTTTTCCTACAAATTCTTGGATGTCATTTTGGATAGGTTGTCCGGTTACAGGGTCGAAGCCTTCAAACTCACGAAGGAAATAAGAGAATAGTGGTTGACCTGCTTTCAATTTTTGAGCAAAAGCAAGGGAAAGACCTTGTCCTCTAATAGTTCCTGCATTAAATTCTCCATCAAGTTCTTCGACTAAGTTTTTATTGTAGGCAATATTGAAATTAGTATTCCAATTAAAGTCTTCGGTATCTATAATGTCATATCCAATCGCTAATTCGATACCCTCGTTCACCACTTTAGATCCTGGAAGGTTTTGGAATTGGAATGGTTGCGTCGCAGGTTGAGCAGATAGTACGTTGAAAAGAAGGTCTGTTGTTTCTTTTCTATAAACGTCTAAACTACCATTTAAACGGTCGTTGTTAAATCCGAAGTCGATACCTGCAGCATACTGTAATGTTTCTTCCCATTTCAAGTCTGGGTTAGGGAACGATAAAATTACGGTACCTGGAATATTGATATCTCCACCGTCGCTAATTACATCACCACCAGCATAACGTTCTCTTTGCGTATAGTTACCATACCCTAAACCTTCTTGGTTACCAGTGATACCTACACCTAAACGTAATTTAAGGGTAGAAACGGAGTCTCCAACAAAGTCTTCATTATGAATCTTCCATGCAAAAGCACCAGAAGGGAAATAACCATATTCGTTATTTTTACCAAATCGAGTGGATCCATCCGCTCTCATGGTTGCGGTAAATAAGTATTTGTCGGCGATACTATAATTTACCCTTCCGAAATAAGATTGAAGTTCGTCGGTATTGTCAAAAGTATCTACAAATAATGAGCGTACCAATCCTGAGTTTAAGTTAGGAATGAAATCGGTCGCTGGTTCAGGGAATAATCTATTAACGAAGATTCCATCACTTATGTTTGGTGCGTAACCATATTGTTGGTAGTCTCCTTGTATTCTTGATTCAACCTCACTAGCAACGTACTCAAGGTCACGTCCCATTTCGTTGAACTCATCGGCAAAGAAACCGAAACCACTTACATTTCTACCAGATCTAGTAAAATCTTGGAAAGAATAACCCGCAAGTACATCTAACGAAGAATTAGAAAACTCTTTGTTATAGTTAAGGGTAACTTCCAATAACTTACTTTCCGTATCCAAATCGTTAATTGCTCCAAGACCATTTCCGAAGGCACCTTGATCAAAGTTTCTCGCTTTTTTGGTGGCAAGGGCAGTTCTTGAAGATGTGGAGTTATCGTATCCCACGTTAACTTTCGCAGATAATTCGCTAATAAAATTATACTCGGCAGAGAAATTTACAAGGTAACGATCTGTGAAAGATGTGTTTTGAGTGTAAGCTAAGGCAGTAGCAGGACTTAAAAGACCTCCAGTTCCATCAAAGTTAGGGCTGGTTGGCCAAGTTGGGTTTGCAGAGTAAGCAGAACCTAACAAATCTCCTCTAAATCCAGCACTAGCACCTGTAGGAGCTACCTCGTCGTTTACACGGGAAATAGTTGCTTGAAGTCCTAGCTTCAATTTGTCGTTTAATAATCTTTGATTGGCATTTAAACGACCTGTGATTCTTTCCAAAGAAGTATTTTCTACTACTCCGAAGTTTTTTCCATAGCTAAAAGTAGCTCTAACATTACCTGTTCCATAATTATTGGAGTAAGCAATGTTATTATTGGTAGAAGCAGAAGTTCTGAAAATATAATCTTGCCAATCTGTACTGTTTCCGAAGTTTCTTTCCGCAACATTGAAACCAAAAAAATCTGATTGCTCTAAATAGTCTTCAGCATTAAGCAAATCGAATGTTTTGGCAACAGTAGCAATACTTAAGTTTGAAGAAAAGTCCCAAGAGCCGCCTCTTCCACCTTTACCAGATTTGGTAGTAATGAAAACAACCCCGTTAGCTCCCCTAGAACCATAAATAGCGGTTGCAGACGCATCTTTTAAGATACTGATACTTTCGATATCATTAGGGTTGATAAAGCTTAATGGGTTTTTAGCGGAATTGGTACCTACTCCAATATTTTGTCCTTCGGCCGTAGTATTTCCTCCAGATAATGGAATACCATCTACTACGAATAATGGATTGTTATTTGAACGAACCGAGTTAGCACCACGAATACGGATGTCAATTCCGGCACCAGGCTCACCACTACTTTGAGAAATTTGCACCCCCGCAGTTTTACCTTGGATAAGCTGTTCTGGAGAGTTGATGATACCTTGGTTAAAATCTTCAGCAGTAACAGCTGTTACGGCTCCCGTTGCATCTTTTACGGTTGTGGTACCATATCCAATAACAACAACTTCAGATAATGCTTCAACATCTTCACTTAAGGTAACATTTACGGTAGATTGACCGTTTACGGCTACTTCTTGGGTGGCATAACCAATATAGCTAAACGTTAAAGTTGCATCGTTAGCAACATTATTTAGGGTATAATTACCATCAAAATCGGTTTGAGCTCCATTAGTGGTCCCTTTTACAATAACGTTTACTCCAGGAACAGGGCCATTTGCATCAGATACTGTTCCACTAACAGTCATTTGCGCAAGGGCAGCACTTCCCATGAGTAACACTATAGGGAGCAACAAAAGTTTAGTTAGTAGTTTGTTTTTCATATAGTTTTCGGTTTAAAGTTAATTTTAAATTATCGATCGTTTTAATAAATTCATATTCCTTAATAAATAGTAAATTCCTTTTTCAAAAAAATCAATCCCCTTTTTAGCTAATTCTTTATGTTTTGGCCTTAAGAGTTTTGCCTCCCTTAGTATTTTTAAAAGGGGATTGACTTATACAATTTACAATATAAATTAAATGTTAATAAAAATATAAATAAAAATTAAATTATTTTAATTTTTAAACATTTAACTATCAAACACTTAAATAATAAACTCCTTTAAATTCGGCGTTTACAGTGGCACTAATTTCTATTATTTTTTTTAATTTCATAATAAAACACCCTTAAAAACAGCATTTTGATATCCGAAAACGTTTTCGATTTTTAGATTCCCAATATTTTAATTTTTCATTAATCTTTATTAAAATAAAAACTTTTTGTTAATATTTACGAAAATTTTCGATACCTTTTTTTTATGAAAGAAGTAACGCTGAAACAAATTGCTGAAAATTTAGGTATTTCGGTAACGACAGTTTCAAAAGCCCTTAAAGATTATCCAGACGTAAGTAAGAAGACAAAACAACTTGTAAAGGATGAAGCCAAAAAACTGCAATATAAGCCGAATGTCTTTGCCGTGAATTTACGGACCAAGGAATCTAAAACAGTTGGTTTGATTATCCCTGAAGTCGTACACCACTTTTTCTCTAGTGTCATTAACGGAATAATAGAAGAAGCCGAAAAAAAAGGATACTTGGTTATTATTCTGCAATCCAATGAATCTTACAAGCTCGAAAAAAAGCAGGTAGACCTATTGATTAGCAAAAGGGTGGATGGCATCATGATGTCCATGGCAAATACAACAGTAGATATTTCACACCTTCAAGAAATACAGCGTCATGACATTCCTTTGGTAATGTTCGATAAAATTTCAAAGCTCATGCCTTGTTCCAAAGTGGTTATTAACGATAGAAAAGCGGCTTACGATGCGACCAAGCATTTAATAGATTGTGGCTGCAAACATATTGTGCACTTTAGGGGTGCGTTGCTCCCACAGAATTCCATCGATCGTTTTTTAGGATATAAAAAAGCATTGGAAGATCATGGCTTGCCCTTCGATTCTTCCATGGTATATATATGTGAAAGGGTGGATTATGAAGACGGAAGAGCGGCCGCAGAGCAGTTATTAAAAGATGGTAAGAAAGTAGATGGTATTTTTGCCGTAACCGACATGGCTGCTGTTGGGGCGATGACGGTCTTTAAGGAAAATGGAATCGAAGTCCCTAAAGATATCAAAGTCATGGGTTTCAGTAATTGGTTTCTTTCTCAGGCAATCACTCCCGCATTAAGCACGATAGATCAGCCAGGCTATAAAATGGGGAAAAAAACGTTTAAGCTTTTGCGAAAACAAATGAAAGCTAAAAAAGCAGGAAAAGATTTTGAACCTCAAATCAAGATTTTAGAGACTTCCATTATCGAAAGGGATTCTACCAAATAAGTTGAAAACATACTTTAAAATTTTATTCTATATTTAACCGTTTTAACATTTTTGAAATGGTACGGTATGTTCTTGTAATTTTGGTATTTTTAGTTACGGCTTGTAAGCAGGGAACTACTCCTGCAATCGCAACAAAAGAAGATACACCCTTATCGGTAAGCCCTACGTACCGGGAAGCGTTTCGTCCACAATTTCATTTCTCTCCTCCAGAAAAATGGATGAACGACCCTAATGGACTGGTTTTTTACAAGGATACCTATCATTTGTTTTACCAATATTTTCCTGAAGACATCGTCTGGGGGCCTATGCATTGGGGCCATGCAACCAGTATGGATATGATACACTGGAACCACAAACCTATTGCTTTATATCCCGATGAAAACGGATTCATTTTTTCGGGGAGCGCTGTAGTGGATAGTCAAAATACTTCAGGTTTTGGAAGTAAAGAAAATCCTCCCATGGTGGCTATTTACACCTACCACCTCATGGAAGGGGAAAAAGCTGGGAGAAACGATTTCCAAACGCAGGGAATTGCGTACAGCTTGGATGAAGGCGCTACTTGGGAGAAATTTGAAGGAAACCCGATTATTGGGAATGAGGATATAAAGGACTTCAGGGACCCAAAAGTGTTTTGGCATGAAGCTTCTTCAAGTTGGATTTTAATCCTTGTGGCGGGAGATCATGCTAAAATTTACCGTTCAGAAGATTTGAAATCTTGGAGCTTAAGAAGTGAATTTGGAAAAGAAAAAGGAGCCCATGGAGGAGTGTGGGAATGTCCAGACCTCTTCAAACTGAAGGTGGAAGAGACAGGAGAAGAAAAGTGGGTGCTTTTGGTGAGTATAAATCCTGGGGCACCCAATGGAGGCTCTGGGACACAGTATTTTATTGGGGATTTTGATGGAGAAAGCTTTACTACAGATCAAGAATTTCCATTGTGGGTAGAGTATGGAAGGGATAATTATGCCGGAGTTACGTACAATAATGCCCCAAATGGAGAACGTCTTTTTATAGGCTGGATGAGTAATTGGAATTATGCACAGAAAACCCCAACTCAAGTTTGGCGAAGTGCCATGACTTTACCAAGGAACATTTCATTGCATCAAAATGAAGAAGGGTATTTCCTTAAAAATTATCCCATCGCTGCTTTTAATACAATACTTGAAAAAGCCGAAATTCCCAGCTCGATCAATTTATCTGAAGAGTTTAGCTGGGAAACGGAAACCCTTATGCAAACCGACCTCCGTTTTCAAGTGGATATTTCAAAAGCATTCACCTTATATATAGGAAATGACTCAGAAAAAATAAGGCTAGGGTTTCATCCCGAGACCCAGGAATTGCTTTTTGATCGATCTGCTTCTGGATTGACCGATTTTGAAGAGAGCTTCGGAAAAGAGGTTCAAAAGCAATGGTATGCCCCTTCTGAAACTCCTGTGGAGGTACGTGTGATTGTAGATCAGTCTTCCGTAGAAATATTTATAGATAAAGGGAGGTATGTATTTACCAATCAAGTTTTTCCCACGAAGCCCTATCGCAAACTCATTCTTTCAGGAGCGCCCCAAACTTTATCGCAAGTCCAACTTCATTACGTAAAATCTATTTGGAATGAATAATAAAACTCTTTTTTGGTCGATTACCGTTGCGTTAGCAGGTTTTTTATTTGGCTTTGATACCATAGTAATTAGCGGTGCAGAGCAAACCCTTCAGCAAATGTGGAAAGACTACGAGCTGCTGGGCAGTAATGATAATTTTCATGGTTATATAGTAGTAGGTTCTGCCCTTTTCGGAACTATTTTTGGTGCGTTGTTTGGTGGGTTTCCTACTAATAAACTGGGGCGTAAAAAAACACTTATCGGGATAGGGGTTTTGTATACAATTTCAGCTTTAGGATCGGGTTTGGCCAATGATCCTTGGGTATT
>CEQG01276105.1_pt1 | contig 75257 bp, 60 predicted proteins | sample 350301 | NCBI WGS metagenome assembly CEQG01 (sample SAMEA2621242, study PRJEB7988) | marine metagenome | isolation source: saline water (ENVO:00002010), including | reverse complement strand
ATTCCTGAAATTCCTTCGTTTACTTGCTTTTGGAACTTGTGTCGTGTCTCGTGACTCGTGTGTCTTGTGTCTTATCTCCTGTTTCTTGGTTCAGTTATAAGCACCCTTCAATCCTTCGGCAAGCTCAGGAAAAGCTTAGCTTAGGGTGACCATGGGATTCTTCGGCTGCGCCTCTGAATGACAATGCTTTCGTGATTCTTATGTACTGTCTCTTGTCTCCTGTTTCAATTAAAAACACCCTTCGACAGGCTCAGTACAGGTGCCAGCGCGCTAGAGGGAAAATACTCACGCTTTACAAAAGCACTAAAGGGATAAAGGCGAGTTCCTTCTGCGCAGTACAAAATATCTCTTCAGACTAAGGAATAAAAACAATCATCCCGTATCTTTGGGGTATGTCTGAAGCTTCGGTAAAATTACAAATCTCCACCTTGCCCAATGCCCCTGGGGTGTATCAATATTATGATAAGGATGGAAAGTTGTTGTATGTAGGTAAGGCCAAGAACTTGAAGAAACGGGTTACTTCCTATTTTACGAAAACCCATGACAATGCCCGCACGCGGTTACTGGTTCGAAAAATAAAGGACATCAAGCACATTGTAGTGGCCAGTGAGACCGACGCGCTTTTATTGGAAAACAACCTCATCAAAAAATACCAGCCCCGTTACAATGTCATGCTCAAGGACGATAAGTCGTACCCTTGGCTGTGCATTAAAAACGAGCGTTTTCCGCGGGTATTCCCAACCCGAAAACTGATCAAGGACGGGAGTGAATATTACGGGCCGTATACCCAAATGAAAACGGTGCATACATTATTGGACTTGATCAAGGGTTTGTATCCCTTGCGAACCTGCAATTACGATTTGGCTGAAGAAAAAATACAAGCTGGCAAGTACAAGGTCTGTTTGGAATACCACTTGGGAAATTGTTTGGGGCCTTGTGAAGGAAAACATTCGGAAGCTTTGTACAACGAAAATATTGAAGCCATACGGAACATCATAAAGGGGAATTTTAAGGAGTCGTTGCACAAGTTTAAGCATCAGATGAAGGAATATGCCAAAAACCTTCAGTTTGAAGATGCGCAGCGGGTGAAGGAAAAGATTGATATTTTGGAGAATTACCAGGTGAAGTCGACCGTGGTAAATCCCAAAATCAATAATGTGGATGTTTTCAGTATTGTATCTGACGAAAGTTATGGGTATGTGAATTTCTTGCAGATTTCCTTCGGAAGCATAGTACGCTCCCACACTTTAGAGTTGAAGAAAAAACTGGAAGAAAGCGATAAACAGTTACTGGAATTGGCCATTGTGGAAATTAGGCAACGTTTTCACTCGCAATCTAAGGAAATTTATGTGCCTTTCAAAGTAGAAGTGGAAGAAGGCTTATCGGTACATGTGCCTAAACTGGGTGATAAAAAGAAAATCCTGGACTTGTCTGAAAGAAACGCCAAGTACTACCGTATGGAGCGTTTCAAGCAGGCCAAGATCGTGGATCCCGACCGTCATGAAAAACGGATCATGGCACAAATGAAAAAGGACTTACGTTTAAGCGAGGAGCCCCGCCACATTGAATGTTTCGACAACAGTAACATACAAGGAACGAATCCGGTGGCGGCCTGTGTGGTTTTCAAAAACGGAAAACCCAGTAAAAAGGACTATCGGAAATTCAATATCAAAACCGTAGAAGGCCCCGACGATTTTGCTTCGATGGAAGAAGTGGTGTACCGTCGTTATAAAAGATTGTTGGACGAAGAGCAACCCTTACCACAATTAATCATCATAGATGGGGGGAAAGGTCAGTTGTCTTCTGCTTTAAAAAGTTTGGACAAATTGGAGCTTCGGGGCAAGATAGCCATAATAGGTATTGCCAAGCGTTTGGAAGAATTATTTTACCCAGGAGATCCCATTCCCTTATATTTAGATAAAAAATCGGAGACCTTAAAGGTGATTCAGCAACTAAGAAATGAGGCGCACCGTTTCGGGATAACCTTTCATAGGGACAAACGCAGCAAGCAAGCCTTACATACGGCTTTGGAGAGCATCCCGGGAATTGGTGAGAAAACGGTGACCGAGTTGTTGAAGCATTTTAAAAGTACCCAACGTGTTGGAAAGGCCAGTTTTGATGACCTGGAAGCGGTAGTTGGAGCCAGTAGGGCTAAAAAAATAATAACCCATTTTCAGAATTTACAGTGAAACCACTTTGCTACATTCTTATTTTCTTACTGACGGCCTTCGGGTGGGCACAGGATTCCATTCCTTCTAAAAAGGATATTAAGGTGGGATTGGTGCTAAGTGGTGGAGGTGCCAAGGGACTCGCGCATATTGGGGTATTGAAGGAAATAGAGAAAGCCGGGGTGCGCATTGATTATATTGGAGGGACCAGTATGGGAGCCATTATTGGAGCGTTGTATGCTTCAGGCTATTCGGCACACCAATTGGATTCGATATTTAATTCGTTGGATTTTGAAACTTTGATTCAGGATAATGTACCTAGAAGCGCGAAAACCTTTTACGAGAAAGAAGATTCCGAAAAATATGCTTTGACGTTTCCTTTCGATCACTTCAAGGTACGGTTCCCTTCGGGTATTTCGAAAGGGCAGAATGTGTATAATTTACTCTCCCGTTTGTTGATTCATGTGAAGGATGTAGACGACTTCAATAAGCTTCCTATTCCCTTTATTTGTGTGGCCACCGATGTAGAAAAGGGCAAGCAGGTAATTTTAGACCATGGGTATTTACCTAGAGCCATTACGGCGAGTGGCGCCTTACCTTCCTTATTTAGCCCTGTCATTATAGACAGCACGGTGTATGTGGACGGAGGGGTAGTAAATAACTATCCAGTGGATGAAGTACGGGCCATGGGAGCCGATGTGGTAATTGGGGTGGACGTGCAGGATTCTTTGCGAACTAGGGATAATTTGAAATCGGCTTTGGATGTGCTTTTACAAATTAATAATTACCGTACCATTGAAGGAATGGTCAAAAAGCGGGAAAAGACCGATATTTATATCAATCCAAAGATTGACGACTTCTCGGTAGTTTCCTTTGATGAAGGCGCTAAGATCATAGCTTCAGGGGAAGATGCTATGAAAGGGATTTTTGATGAACTGGAAGCCATTGCCAAACAACAACATCCTTCCGAAGCGAAGGAAGTAAGTTTTAACAATGACGATGCTATTTTTATTGAAGAAGTGCTTATAAACGGAAATGAAAAATATACGCGTTCTTATATTCTAGGAAAATTGAAATTACAAATCCCTTCGATGGTGAATTATAGTGATTTTAGTGATGGAGTGAACAACCTTTCGGCTACGGGAAACTTTAGTGGGATTGACTATAAACTTGAAAATGTGGAAGCTTCCCAAGATCATTATCGACTGGTTTTTAATGTACGGGAAAGCAACTCGCAAACCTCCCTTCGGTTGGCTGCCCATTACGACGATTTGTACAAATCGGCTGCTTTGATAAATTTAACCCAAAAAAGGATCTTTACTAATAACGACGTGGTTTCCTTCGATTTTATCGTAGGAGATAATATTCGTTATAATCTAGATTATTATATCGATAAGGGATATTATTGGAGTATTGGGCTCTCTTCGAAATATCGCTACTTTGAGAAGAACATTGGTTTGGATTTTATCGATGCTGAAATTGAAATCCCTGAAGACTTTCAGCTTAATGAAATTGGATTGGAGTATGAAGATTTAACCAATCAAGTTTTCGTACAAACGGTTTTTAGACGGGTCTTTCAGTTAGGGTTAGGAGTTGAACACAAATGGTTGCGGTATTTATCTGAAACCATTGGCCTTGATGAGGATGGCATCCCCAGGACTCTTTTCGAGAACACCCATTATTACAGTACCTACGGAGTGTTGAAATATGATACTTTGGATGATAAATTTTTTCCCACCAGTGGATTTTACTTCGATGGTGATTTTCATTGGTATTGGGTGGGGGAAGGACTCAATGAAAGTTTTGAGCCCTTTTCCATTGCCAAAGCCACGATGGGATATGCCTATCATTTTGGAAGTGGCTTCTCTGCCTATCTCACTGCGGGGGGTGGACTCGCCATAGGAAGCAATACTACCGAGTCTTTCGATTTTGTGCTAGGAGGCTATGGTTTTGTCCCTACCAATAATTTTATTCCCATGCTAGGGCTGGAAGCCCTTAGTGCCCGTGGGAATACCTATTTAAAAAGTGGTCTTGACCTAGATTATGAGTTTGCCAGAAAAAACCATGTAATACTCTCTGCCAACATCGCCAATGTAGGAGACGATCTCTTTGAAAATGGGCAATGGATCGATCGTATAGATTACACTGGTTATTCGTTGGGCTATGGATTGGAAACTTTTTTAGGGCCTATTGAACTGAAATATGCCTATTCCCCCGAATTTGACGAAGGTATTTGGCACATTAGTGCCGGGTTTAGGTTTTAGCGACAAATTTTACGATATTTGTGGTATGGCAACTACTTCATGGAAATACCTTTTATGCCTTCTTAAATTTCTTATAAAAAGAAATCCCGAATGAGTCTTTCCGCTTAAAAATATGTACCTTAGTAGAGGTGTATATTTCAGTGTTTTACCGAAAGAATAACGACTTTTTAAATTTAAAATCATGCCATTTTACCATAAGCTGGGGAAGATACCCCACAAAAGACATACACAATTCCGTAAGCCGGATGGGTCCCTATACCCCGAGCAACTTTTTGGAACCATTGGTTTCGATGGAATGTATAGCAATATCTATCACGAAAACCGTCCTACCCAGGTTAGGGAGATAAAGAAACAATATGGCGTGGCTCCCAAAGTTGCCAAAGCAAATAACATGCAATCCTATCGCTTCAAAGGCTTTCAAGTAAAGCCTGAAGACGACTTTTTGGACAGCCGTAAAACCGTGCTGACCAATAGCGATTGCAATATCATTTTGGCGGCTCCAAAAAAATCGTTACGGGACTATTTTTATAAGAATACCGATGCCGACGAATTGCTTTTTATTCATAAAGGAAGTGGAAAACTGCGAACGTTTTTAGGAAACCTGGATTTTAAATACGGGGACTATTTGTTGATTCCCCGTGGAATTATCTATCAAATCGATTTTGATACCGAAGACAACCGCCTATTTATTGTGGAATCCTATCACCCTATTTACACTCCCAAACGCTACCGAAACTGGTTTGGACAATTATTGGAGCACTCTCCCTTTTGTGAACGGGACATTCGCAGACCTGAAGAATTGGAAACACATGACGAAAAGGGCTCTTTTTTAATGAAGATTAAAAAGCAGGATGAAATTATTGAAATGGAATATGCTTCGCATCCTTTTGATGTGGTAGGCTATGATGGGTACAATTATCCGTATGCCTTTTCCATTCACGATTTTGAACCCATAACGGGGCGCATTCACCAACCGCCACCGGTGCATCAAACTTTTGAAACGGCCGCTTTTGTGGTGTGTAGTTTCGTGCCAAGGTTGTACGATTACCATCCCGATAGCATCCCAGCACCTTACAACCACAGCAATATTGATAGTGATGAGGTGCTGTATTATGTGGATGGGGATTTTATGAGCCGAAACGATATTGAAGCGGGACACATTTCCCTACACCCAGCGGGAATCCCACACGGGCCCCACCCAGGCGCTACCGAACGAAGTATTGGGAAAACGGAAACTGAAGAACTGGCCGTGATGGTGGACACCTTTAAACCCCTTCAGGTGACCGAAGAAGCCTTGAAAATTGCGGATGACAGCTATTACCAATCTTGGTTGGACGAATAATCTTTTTAATTGAAAACTTTCAGAAGAAAAAAATAACATATTATGGCAAAGCAAGTTTCTTCCGTGAATTACGGATTGGAAAAAATTTTTGAAGGAGCGGAGGATTTTCTTCCACTTTTAGGAACGGACTACGTAGAATTTTATGTAGGGAATGCCAAGCAGTCGGCACACTTTTTTAAGACGGCTTTTGGCTTTCAGTCCTATGCCTACAGGGGCCTCGAAACAGGTTCGAAAGATCAGGTAAGCTATGTACTGAAACAGGACAAAATTCGATTGGTACTTACTACACCCCTAAATAGTAAATCGCCCGTAAACGATCATATTGTAAAGCATGGGGATGGTGTGAAGGTAATTGCGCTTTGGGTAGACGATGCTCGTAGTGCTTTTGAAGAAACCACCAAACGGGGCGCGAAGCCTTATATGGAGCCTAAAGTGGAAAAAGATGAAAAGGGAGAGGTAGTGCGATCGGCTATTTATACCTATGGAGAAACCGTCCACATGTTTGTGGAACGTAAAAACTATACGGGTACCTTCCTGCCGGGCTTCCGGAAATGGGAATCGGATTACAATCCAGAACCCACTGGGCTCAAATACATTGACCACATGGTAGGTAATGTAGGCTGGGGGCAAATGAATACCTGGGTGAAATGGTATGAGGATGTGATGGGATTTGTGAATTTTCTTTCCTTTGACGACAAGCAAATCCATACCGAATACTCTGCCTTGATGAGTAAAGTAATGAGTAATGGTAACGGAAGGATTAAATTTCCTATAAATGAACCTGCGGAAGGGATCAAGAAATCACAAATTGAAGAATACTTGGATTTTTACGAAGGTGCTGGGGTACAGCACTTGGCTTTGGCTACAGACGATATTATCCACACCATTTCTGAATTGAAAGCCAGAGGGGTGGAGTTTTTGCCACCTCCCCCACAAGCCTACTATGATGACATTCCGAGAAGATTGGGGAGTCATATGGAAATGATGAAAGAAGATTTGAAAGAGCTGCAAAAACTTTCCATTTTGGTAGATGCCGATGAGGAAGGCTATTTGCTTCAAATTTTTACCAAACCTTTACAAGACCGTCCTACTTTGTTTTTTGAAATCATTCAGCGAATGGGCGCCAGAGGTTTCGGAGCTGGAAACTTCAAGGCTTTATTCGAGTCTATAGAACGGGAACAAGCACAAAGGGGAACCCTATAAATTGTAACAAATGCAAAACTCCGCCGTTATATAGGCGGAGTTTTTTAATTTTGGAATAGAAGTTGTAATTCATCGTAGAAAAGACCCCCAATACCTTTTATATGAAAAAACTTATTCTACTTATTTGTTTGGTATCAACTTCGGCTTTCCATGCTCAAAAAAAAGCATTTGGCGATGGCGAATGGTTTAAATTTAGAGTGCATTATGGCTTTGTGACAGCGGGTTATGCGACCCTAGAGGTGAATGATGCCGTTTTAAACGGAAAGGAGGTTTATCATATTAAAGGAGAGGGAAAAACCATTGGGATGTCCAAATGGTTTTTTAAAGTGGAAGACGATTATCAATCTTATATAGATAAAGAGAAAGACGTTCCTTATCGCTTTATCCGAAAAATAGACGAAGGGGGCTACACCAAGGATATTCAAATAGACTTCAATAGAGGGACCGGGGTAGCTTTGGTACACAATAAAGAAAAGGGGACCAAGGATTTTGTCACTTTTTCACAAGATGCCCAAGACATGGTTTCTGCCTTTTATTTTCTTCGAAATCATATCGATGGAACTACTTTAAAGGAAGGCGATACGGTGGATATGGACATGTTTTTTGATAAGGAAAGTTTTCGGTTTCGGTTGAAGTTTTTAGGTAAAGAAGTACTTCGAACCCGTTTTGGAAAAATCAACACTTTAAAGTTCCGGCCTTATGTGGAAGCGGGACGGGTGTTTAAGGAAAAAGAAAGTCTTACCGTTTGGGTGACCGATGACGATAACAAAATACCTTTATTGATTAAAGCAGAACTGGCCGTAGGGTCTTTAAAAGCGACGTTAACCGAATTTAAAGGATTGCAACATTCATTTAAAATAATTGTAGATTAGCGGTATGAAAATTTCTCCAGAAACCGAACAGCTTCTTGAACAATTGGACCAAAAATTCAAAGGGATAGGACAAAACCTCAATACTCACCTGGAAGGTCTCTTGTATGCCGAGCCTATCACGTATTGGGATTATATCCAGACCGACGCGCTGTTAAACCTTCAGGTGCAAAGAACGAATCAGCCAGACGAGATGGTTTTTATCATGTACCATCAAATTAATGAGTTGTTGTTTAAAATGATTCTTTGGGAGATTGAGCAAATTTCCTATCATGAAAAACTGACTGCCGAATTCTTTTCTACAAAACTGATGCGTATTAGCAGGTATTTCGATATGCTTACCTCTTCTTTCAATATCATGACGGAAGGCATGGAGGTGGAACAATATTTAAAATTCCGTACTACTTTAACGCCCGCTTCTGGGTTTCAAAGTGCCCAATACCGAAAAATTGAATTTGCGACCACAGAACTTATCAATCTTATCGATCCCCGTTTTAGGGATACGATAGACAGAAATACCCCTTTTGAGCATGCCATTGAACATTTGTACTGGCAGGCAGCCGGAAAGGACTATAAAACCGGAAAGAAAACCTATTTGTTAAAAGCCTTTGAGGAAAAGTACAAAAAAGAGTTTATAGACTTTGCAGAAGCATATAATACTATAAATTTGTACACGAAATTTAAAAACCTGCCCCAAAAGGTGAAGGAAAACCCTGAATTACGCAATGCCATGCGCCATTTGGATCATACCATTAATATTACTTGGGTGATGGCACATTATAATACGGCAGTGAAGTATTTGAACCACGGAAAGGAACCAGAAGCTGCTACCGGAGGAAGTGATTGGGCAAAATACATGTTGCCAAAATATCAAAAGCGTATTTTCTTCCCAGAGGTATGGAGCAAAGAGGAAATTGAAAACTGGGGCCAAAACGTTTAAAAAGCATTTACCATTGAAGCAAATAAGCTACTTACTCTCCGCTATTTTACTTTTTATTTCTTGTACAGACGAACTTAAAGATGACGAGGTCTTGGAAACCGTTCCAGAGCCAATTGTTGATATTCAATATGGGTATAACCTTACCGATTTTAACGTGATTCGGGATACCATACGCCCAGGAGATACTTTTGGGGGGATTTTGAGTGAGCAAGGGGTTTCCCAAAACAAGATTTATGAGGTAGCGACCACTTTTAAAGATAGTTTCGACGTAAGAAGGATTCGGGTAGGGCGTCCTTATGTATTGCTCAATTCAAAAGACAGTTTAAATGAGACGCAGGTTTTTATCTATGAAAAAAATAAAATAGACTATGCCGTCATCGATTTTAGGGACAGTATCTCGGTAATACATGAGAAAAAGCCTGTCACCCTTGTGGAAAAGGAAGCTTCAGGAGTCATCACCAGTTCCTTATCCGCGACAATGGCAGAGAACAACCTAAGTCCTTACATGACCGATCGACTGGCTAATATCTATGCATGGACCATTAACTTCTTTCATCTTCAACCGGGAGATAATTTTAAGGTGGTCTATACCGAAAAGTTTATTGATGATACTATTTCGGGGGGCTTAAAGGAAATTAAAGCTGCGTACTTTGAACATCGGGGAAAAGGGATTTACGCCTTTAATTTTAAACCCGAAGGCGAAGCAAATGTATTTGCCGATTTTTATGACGAAGAAGCCAATAACCTTCGAAGAGCATTTTTGAAGTCACCCATCCAATTTAATTATCGCATCTCTTCCCGCTACAATTTAAACCGAAGGATTGCTTATTATGGTTATAAAGTACGGCCTCATAAAGGCACCGATTTTGCGGCTAATGTAGGAACCCCTATTCTCGCTACCGCCGATGGGGTGGTAACCAAAGCCGAACGCCGAGGGGGTAATGGTATTTATGTGAAATTGCGTCACAACGAAACTTACGAAACCCAATACCTACACATGAAAAAGTACAATGTTCGGGTGGGTCAGTATGTGAAGCAAGGCGACGTCATAGGATGGGTGGGTATGACCGGAAATACCGGAGGCCCTCATGTATGTTACCGCTTTTGGAAAAATGGAAAGCAAGTGGACCCCTTCTTACAGGACCTCCCCGACTCTAAACCGCTGGAAAGCAAATATCACGAAGAATATTTTGCAAAAATGCAACCCCTTAAGGAGCGGTTGGATTGCATAACTTTCTAAAATACAGCTTCTATCCTTTACAAGTTGTTTGTTTGTAATTATCTGTTAATAAGTAACTTACAATTATTTTTATTTACATTTAGGAAATAACTATATAGCATTTTCTTAACATGGAAAATAAAATGATTACGAAGTCCCCAATGTAAATTTGCAGTCTATTATAACTAAACAAACACTTATGAAAAAACTTCTATTTTTTATGCTGTTATTAGGTAGCATGACTGCCTTTTCACAAGGAACTGTAACAGGAACCGTTACAGATGATGACCTTGGAGGTCCACTTCCTGGAGCTACCGTTATGGAGGTAGGTACCAACAATGGAGCTGTGACCGATTTTGATGGAAATTTCACGCTAACTGTAAGTAATAACTCAGGAAGCATTCAAATTTCTTATATAGGTTTTGAAAGACAAACCCTAACGTTTACTTTAACCAATGGAGCAGCCAATTTAGGAACCATTAATCTTTTAGCTGATGAGAATACGTTATCTGAAGTAGTGATTATTGGTAGTGGAGTTGTGGATTTGGCTGAAGATAGGGATACGCCCGTAGCGGTTTCTACTATTACAGAACAAGAAATTCAAAACAGGGTAACCGGTAACGTTGAAATTACGAAAGCAGTTGAAGGAACTCCTTCTGCGTATGTTTCTGGAGAAAGTGGTTTTGGAGATTCTCAACTTTATTTGCGAGGGTTTGATCAATCCAATATTGCCGTGCTATTAAACGGTCAGCCGGTTAATGGAATGGAAGACGGAAACATTTACTGGTCCAACTGGGCGGGTATTTCAGACATCGCAAACGCGATACAAGTTCAGAGAGGTTTGGGAGCGTCCAAACTGGCTATTTCTTCCGTAGGGGGAACCATGAACATTTTAATGAAAGCAGCCGACAGAAATGAAGGGGGTTTTGCCCGTTTCTTAGGGGCGAACGACAGTTACTTTAAAGGAACTGCTGCTTATGATACTGGATTAAGTGAAAAAGGATGGGCTTTTTCAGTATTGGTAGACCACTGGCAAGCACACAGAAAGTGGGCTAGAGGAACCTACGGTCAAGGACAAAACTACTTTTTTTCAGTAGGGTACAAACCCAATGAAAAACATGCCTTTAACTTCTTGTTGACAGGGGCACCTCAGCTACACGGTCAAAAATGGAGTCAGTCACGCGATATCATTGCGGCCGATCCTAAGTTTAACCAACACTGGGGTTATTACGAAGGGGAAATTACTTCCGAAAGACAAAACTATTACCACAAGCCAGTTTTAAACCTTAACTGGGACTGGACCATGGGTGAAAATTCAGATTTATCTACTGTTTTATATGCCTCTTGGGGCCGTGGAGGTGGAACTGGAGATCGTGGTGATCGTCCTGCTAGAACAGAAGACCCAGACGGGGAAGCGGGTCCTTTATATGGCCAAATAGATTATGAAACTGTTGAAGCTAACAACACAGCGATTGGTTTAGGAGATGTAGACGCAGATTCTGGAAGCAGGGGATATATTCGCAGGGCTTCTGTAAACAATCACCAATGGTATGGTTTGGTAACTAACTTTAACCATAATTTTTCGGAAAGAATTTCTATGAATGTAGGGGTGGACGGAAGAATGTATACAGGTGACCATTTTAGACAAGTAGTCGATTTTTACGGACTTACAGGTTGGGCCAATGATGATAGAACAGGTATGGGAATTGTTACTGCTAACTACGATGCAACACCTTGGGCGGCTCTTTCAGATTTTGCAGACGAAAGTGAAAGAATCAACTATGATTATTCAGAAGATATCAATTATGTGGGTGGTTTCGGTCAATTGGAATACAGTGACGGGAAATTCTCAACCTTCTTTCAAGGAGCTGTTTCTACACAATCCTACCAGAGAGTGGATCGCTTTGCAAATATAACTTCAGAAAAAGTAAGCCGTGAAGGATATAATTTAAAGGGAGGGTTAGGATACAATATTGATGGTACACACAAAATATTTGTGAATGCCGGATACTATTCGAGACAACCTTACTTGGATAACATTTTCTCCTTCAATAATTCCAATGCCGATTTGATCACTCCTGAAGTAGATAACGAAATTATTCGCTCTTTTGAAGCAGGTTACCACTTTAAGGTACAAAACTTTAGTGCTAACTTCAATGCCTATGTAACCGATTGGTCCAATAGAACCGAATCTTATACCGATGAAATTGAAGTTAATGGCGAAGAAGGCGTTGAGGTTTCTGTATTGCAACGAGGCATTCGCCAGTACCATTCTGGTGCCGAATTGGATTTTAGATGGAGAACCGGTAACTGGTTAACCCTTAATGGTTACGTTTCTGGAGGTAGCTGGGTATTTAAAGGAAAATCGAGTGTTTCCATTTACAATTTAGATACACAAGAAGTGGTTTCTGAAGAAGATGGTGTAGATCGTCAAGGTGTGAAAGTTTCTACCGCACCTCAATTTACTACAGGTCTTGGAGCGAAAGCTAAAATTGTACAAGGTCTAAGTTTAGATGGATCCATCAATTACAGAGCAAGACACTATGAGTTTACTGATGCTGGCACCTCTATCGATGGGTATACTCCAGCTAGATTGAAGCCTTATTCTATTACCGACTTAGGGCTTACTTATAAGTTTAGCTTAGGGTCGAACGATCTTACATTTAGAGGAAACGTATTCAATGTGTTCGATTATATCGGAATTCAAAACTCGGATGCTTTTGGTTTTTATACTGAAAACGGAAGAACCTTTAATGCCTCCCTTCGATATACTTTCTAAATAAAAGAATAACTATTTCTGAAAGAGGTTGGCGTTGCCAGCCTCTTTTTTTATGAAATATTCCTACCTTTGAAAGAATTAAAAAACCAATCCTATGTACTCGACCGTTCAGTTTATACACTCTTATTGGGCTTATTTGGTGCTTTTTGTAGTGCTTATTGCCACCATCAATGCTTTGGCTGGGCTTTTTGGGAATAAGGAATACCAACCCAAGGACTTTCGTCTATCCCTTTTTGCCTTAATTGTTACACACATTCAGTTATTGATAGGGCTCGTGTTGTATTTTATTTCACCTTTAGGGTTGAAATCCATCATGAATAATGGAATGGGTACGGTGATGAAGGATTCCGTATTGCGATTATATGCCGTAGAACACATTACCGTAATGCTACTTGCGGTGGTTTTAATTACCATAGGTTATTCCAAGCACAAAAAGAAATTAACTTCGAAACCTAAGTTTAAAACCTTGTCCATTTTCTATACCTTGGCATTGATTTTTATGCTTAGTCGAATTCCTTGGCAACAATGGTTTGCTTAAATAAAAAAAGCGCTGCAAGTTGCAGCGCTTTTTTTATGGAGGTAAGGTTATTGTTCTTTAATGAGATATAAATATACCGGAAAGTGATCGCTGTATCCCCCCGTAAATCCGCCATCGGCATAACTTCGGTAGGGATACCCTTTGTACCTTCCCCTAGGATTGGCGAGATAGGATTTATTGTAAATACCTGCTTTGTAAAGCCGATAACTGGAATAGTCTTTTTTAGTGAGTTCGGCAGAGACAATCATTTGGTCAAAAAGATTCCATCCATCCCGCCAAGCCAAGGTGCCCAATCCTTTTCTGAACATTTCGTCCATAGGATTGTATAGTTCCCTTAACGCTACATTTTCCCTCTCTGACTTGGGTTGTAAGACCTCTGTTAAACTAGCGCTATTAGGGTCATCGTTGAGGTCTCCCATGGTAATAATTTTAGCGTAAGGATCATCGCTTAATAAGGAGTCGATAATTTGTTTGTTAAGTTTGGCAGCTTTTATTCTTTTAAAACGGCTTCGGGCTTCCCCTCCACTTCTGGAAGGCCAGTGGTTGACAATAAAGTGCATCTTTTCACCATCTAGCATCCCACTTACCAATAATTGATCCCTAGTATAAATTCGTTTGGTAGCATCATTATCGTCGTAGATCTTGAGCTCATGTTTGCTGTAGTGGGTGGGAGTAAAAACTTTCTTTTGGTATAACAGCGCTACGTCAATTCCTCTTCGATCTGGAGAATCGAAATGTACAATCCCATAATCCTTGTCCAAAAGGGTTTCTTGGTTGATAAGATCTTCTAAGACTCTACGGTTTTCAATTTCACAAACCCCAATTACTGCAGGAGCGGTTCCCGTAACATCGGCACCTACCTCAGAAATAACCTGGGCCATGTTTTTCAACTTGGCTTCATAGATTTCTTGAGTCCAATGGTCTTTTCCATCAGGGGTCCTATCATCATCGAAAGTAATAGGGTCATCTTCAAAATCGAAAAGGTTTTCCAAATTGTAGAAAGCCACCGTATTCACTTTATAGGTTTTTTTCTCTTGGGCATGGCTTGAAACGGCAACTAAAAGTAGAAAGGCGAATAAGCAGTTTGTTAGCTTCATTTATTGTAAATATTAAGTTTGCGTAAAATCCTTTCAAAGGATGGGCCAAAAATAAATAATTCGCATAAAAGATGTACTTTTGCAGCCCAATTATAACGATTTATTAAACTAAACAAACAATTTACCAGAATGAAACAATTCTTTTTAACCTTTTTCTTTGGGGTTTTGGTTGCTTTAAGTGCAATAGCCCAAGATGCTGAAGTAAAAGGGAGGGTGGTAGATGCCAACTCCAGTGAACCAGTACCTGCGGTAGAGGTTCGTATTCTAGGCAGTGTGTTTTCTGCTGAAACCGATGGAATGGGAGTTTTTTCTATTACATCCAACGAGCTGCCATTGGGAGAGCAAGTACTAATTGTTGATCAAACAGATTATGTGTTGCAACGTATTCCCATTACTATTGAAGCTGGAAAAACCATTAACCTAGACCCTATTCTACTTCAATTGGATTTATCGGAAGTAGAAGCACAAATAGGGATTATTAGTCTTTCCGAAAACGAACTGAACCAAGACGAAGGAACGGCATTCAACATTTCTGGGCTTTTACAAGCTTCAAACGATGTGTTCCTAAACGCGGCTTCTTTCGATTTTAGCGCAACATTTTTTAGACCCCGTGGTTTGGACAATGAGAATGGAAAAGTCCTTATCAATGGAATCGAAATGAACAAGCAGTTTAACGGGCGCCCTCAATGGAGTAATTGGGGTGGATTAAACGATGCTCAGCGAAATAGGGTATTTACCATGGGTACCAAAGCCAACGAATATACTTTCGGGGACTTGGCTGGAACAACCAACATTATCATGAGAGCCTCCCAATACCGTGAAGGAGGTCGGGTTTCCTATGCAACGGCCAATAGAAGCTACACTGGAAGGCTTATGGGGTCTTATAATAGTGGTCTTAATCAAAATGGTTGGGCGTATTCGGTATTGGCTTCCCGAAGATTTGGGGAAGAAGGGTATATCGATGGAACTTCGTACGATGCCAATTCCTTTTTTGCTTCCGTAGAAAAGAAATTGAACGACTCCCACAGTTTAAACCTATCTGCTTTTTACACTCCTAATACTCGTGGCCGTTCTACTGCCATTACCCAAGAGATGAAGGATTTAAAGGGAAGGGAATACAACCCTAACTGGGGCTATCAAGGAGATGATATTAGAAACAGCCGTTACCGATCTATCAAAGAACCGGTAATCATGTTGAACCATTACTGGGATATTAGCGAAAAAACGAAGTTGAATACCAATATTGGGTATCAATTTGGAAAAACAGGAAATACGAGAATTGATAATGGAGGAACCAACTTGGTACTCTCTTCAGATGGAGCCCCAAGTTATGTAGGAGGTGCCAGAAACCCTTTGGCAAACTACTATCAAAACCTTCCAAGTTATGCGTTGCGTTTCGAAAACCCCACGGCTTACGATTATCAAAATGCCTATTTGTTGGAACAAGAATTCATTAACGATGGGCAAGTAGATTGGGATGCCATTTACTTAGCAAACCAAAATGCGACCAACCAAGGGAAGAACAGTGTGTATGTAATTCAGGAAGATGTAAATGAAGACACCCAGATAAATGCCAACACCATTATTTCTTCTGCCATAAATGAAAATATAACAGTAAACGGAAATATAAGTTTCCGAAGCTTGAAAAGTGAGAACTATGCCGAAGTAAACGATCTTTTGGGAGGTACAGGGTACTTAGATGTCGACTTTTTTGCGGAAGACCTTAATTCTGGAGGAAACGTTATTGGTTTGGAGGACTTGGCACAAAGTGATGTGAATAACCCTAACCGAATCGTGACCGAAGGCGATCGTTACAAGTACAATTATGAGCTTACCGCCAATACCATTTCTGGTTTTGCCCAAGCGCAGTTTAAATACGCTAAGGTAGATTTCTATTTAGCAGGGACGGTTTCTCAAACCAATTACCAAAGAAATGGTTTATTTGAAAACGGCTACTTTAGAGGCGATCGTTCCTTTGGGGAAAGTGAACAATTGAATTTCACCAATTACGGTGCAAAAGGGGGAGCTACTTATAAAGTGACCGGGCGTCACTTAATTGATGTAAATGCTGGGTACTTTACTAAAGCTCCTACCTTACAGAATAGTTTCAGTAATGCACGTCAAAATAATGATGTAGTAATAGGCTTGGAAGATGAAAAAATACAAAACCTGGATGTTAGTTATATTTACCGATCCCCTATCGTTAAAGCTCGTTTAACGGGGTATTATAACAATATTAAGGATCAAACCGAAATAGGATTTTACTTTACGGAAAATCTTTCAGGACAAGGGTTGGAACAAGATGCTTTTATTCAGGAGGTAACCACTGGTATTGAAACCCGAAGCATGGGTGCCGAATTAGGGATTGAGGCGCAAGTGACCCCTACTTTAAAACTGAAGGGAGCTGCTTCTATAGGTCAAAATGTATTTGTAAACAATCCAAATATTTATATCACCAGTGATGACTTTGAAGGTCCTTTAACCTTTGGTGATGGTACTACAAAACTGGAAGACTATCATGTTGCAGGGGGTCCAGAAAGAGCTTACCAAATTGGGTTTGAGTATAGAGATCCAGAGTTTTGGTGGGTAGGTGTTACCACCAACTATTTTTCGAATGCCTACGTCGATGTAAACTACTTGACACGTTCCGATAATTTTGCATTGGATTATGATGGTCAGGTGTTTAATGACTATAATGAAGAAGAGGCACGTACACTTTTACAACAGGAAGAATTAGGAGATTATTTCCTTGTGAATATTATAGGAGGTAAATCATGGAAGATCAAAGATTACTATGTTGGGTTCTTCGCTACAATTAATAATGTATTGGACCAAGATTATAGAACCGGAGGATTTGAACAAGGAAGGAAAAGTAACTTCCGCGACTTAAGGGAAGATCAAAACCTTGAGAATGGCCGAATCTTTGGAAACCGCTATTTCTTTGGCTACGGAACAACTTATTACCTAAACCTTTACGTAAGATTTTAATTCAATAAAAAAGTAAATACTAAATACAATGAAAATTTTCAAAATTAAAAACCTGTTCGCTCTACTTTTAACAGCTATGGTTGCTGTTTCTTGTGTAAAGAGTGATGATTTTGACATTCCTAATACAGAAACTGGGGAAGTCAATATAGACGGAACCATCATCGATATCGATGATTTGTATGACCTATGGGCACAAGAGGTGGCTACCAATCAGGCTAATACGTTGTTTTTTGAAGAAACCAACCAGTATATCTCTGGATTTGTAATTTCCAGTGATGAAGCGGGGAATTTCTTTGAAGAAATCATTATTCAAAATAATGCCGAAAACCCAACCCGTGGCGTGAAAGTATTGATTGATGTAAATCCGTTGTATACGCGCTACGAAGTAGGACGCAAAGTATTTGTAAAGTTGGATGGCTTAACCGTTGGCTTAAATAGTGGCGTACTTACCCTAGGTTTTGGAGGTAATGGAGAGGACATCGAAAAGATTAGCGGTCCTTTGGAAGAAGAATATATTGTTAGAAGTAATGAAACCGCAACAATTGTTCCTACGGTAAAAACCTTGAGCCAATTGAGCAATCGCGATCTTAATACCTTAATTCAACTTCCAAACGCACAGTTTACCGAAAGTGAGTTAGGATTAGGTTTTGCGAATCAAGTAGGTGATCAATTTGATGGAGATCGTACCATCGAGTCTTGTAGCGACGATGGCGGGTCTATTTTGTTTCAAACCAGTACATTTGCCGATTTTAAAGGAGTAAGTCTTCCACAAGGCGCAGGTTCTTTAACGGCAGTATTCCAAAAGGATTTCTTTGGAGAAGTGTACTCTCTTGCGGTTAGGGATTTGAGCGATTTGGATTTCAGCGGGAATCGTTGTGAGCCCTCTTTACTGAATCCAGGGTTGGAAGCTACCACCACATTTGATGCGGTATATAGCCGTTACAATCAAGAAGGAGGATATGTAGAGTTTTCTGAAGATGAAGACGAATTGGTAATTGAAGGATATGTTATTTCTTCCGATGAAAAAGGAAACTTCTTCGAGGAAATCATTATCCAAAATACTCCTTTAACTACCGAAATTGGCCCCAACAACCCTCGATTAGGCTTACGGGTTATTTTAAATAGAGGCGACATATACCAAGACCTTCCAGTAGGAAGAAAAGTATACATTAAATTAAACGGTTTGGCTGCCGATATCGATTCGGGTAGTTTGACCATTGGATATCCAAATGTTTCCGAAATTGTACAACTTCCTGAAGGGGTAATCGACTTGCACGTGGTCCCAGGAGAGGAAATCGCAGAACTGATTCCATTAATGGCCTCTGCAAATGAACTTTCGGAAGGAGACATCAATACCTTGGTACAATTGTCCAATATGCAATTTGTGCAAAGTCAGTTAGGGTTAACCTTTGCAGGAGAGCCTGCAGATGAGTTTGATGGTGAAAGAAACTTGGAAAGCTGTGATGAAACAGGAGATATCCGTTTATTCACGAGTACTTTCGCGTTGTTCAAATCACAACTACTTCCTGAAGCCAGCGGAACCGTAACGGCAGTCTATACCAAGGATTTCTTTGGAGAAGAAAACATTTTAGTGGTTAGAGATACGGAAGACTTCTCTTTCTCGGGCCCTCGATGCGACCCTATCGTGTTTGGTTGTGATGGTCCTAGTGGTGGTGGAAGTATTTTCTGGAGTGAAGATTTTGAGCAATTCAACGCGATTGAGGACTACGTAACTGCGGGTTGGACCAATGTGAATGTAAACGGAGGGTCTACCCTATGGGTCATTGGAAATTTTGATGGAACTAACTACGCTCAGATCTCTGGATTCAATAGCGGGGAAGCTGACATAGAAACATGGTTGGTAACTCCTGGTATTGACATGGATAATACTACTGAAGAAGAATTGACAATGGATATTCAAACCAGTTACGATAATGGGGAAATCTTAGGTGTGGTGTTCTCTACCAATTTTACAGGGGATGTTACTACGGCAGATTGGCAAGCGTTGGATGTGGATATTCCAACGGGTCCAGCAGGCGGATTTGGTACTTTTGTTACGGTAGATCCAGTGAATATTTCCTGTATTGAAGGGACTATGTATTTGGCTTTCGTATATAGAGGAAGTGATCCAAGTGCGACTACACGTTATCACATAGACAATATTGAAATTACTGGAAACTAATCCTGTAATTGTATAGATAAAAAAGGGAGCTTTTTAAGCTCCCTTTTTTTATGAGGATATTGCTTAAATGTCATTAAGCAGTTTGGAAATTTCATCCAGTTTTGGAGTGAGGATTACTTCTATCCTTCTATTTTTAGCTTTTCCTTCTGCAGTGGTATTGGGAGCAATAGGGGCAAATTCTCCCCGTCCTGCAGCGGTAAGATTATCCTTAGGGATATTGGGGTTTTGGGTTAAGATAGTCACAATAGCCGTAGCTCGTTTGGTGGAAAGGTCCCAGTTACTTTCAATATTTCCATTTCCCGAATAAGGAACATTATCTGTGTGTCCTTCAATTAATACCGCTATTTCTTTGTTTTGGGCCAGTACGTTTCCTAAAGCAACCACTGCCTCCCTACCTCGGCTATTTACAGCCCAACTTCCACTCTCAAAAAGCAGTTTGTTTTCCATTGAAACATATACTTTTCCGTCTCTTTGCTCTACCGTGAGACCATTTCCTTCAAAATTGGTTAATGCTGCAGAAATAGCATCCTTCAATGCTTTCATTTGCGCATCCTTGGCAGCAATGATGGCTTCTAGTTCTTCCACTCTTTGCGAGCGATCTTGTAATTTTTTCTGAAGGATAGTTAAACGATTGGCTTCTTCAGCAAGAGCTTTCTCTTTCGCTTCCAGTTCTTTCAGCAATTCCCTGTTTCTTTTGAGATTCTCTTGCAAAGCAGAAGAACTGTTTGCTTCTAAGGCTTCATACGATTCCTTTAAGCGATCGTAATTACTCTTTACGGCCGATAACTCCATGGCTAGAGCTGTTTTTTCGGCTTTCAGTTGTTCGAGATCCTTTTTTAAATTTTCTAGACCATAAGAGGGGTCGGAGTTCCCTTGACCATCTAGCTGTGCCATGAGCAATTCATTTTCAGCTTTTAAATCGTCGTATTTAGTTTTTAAATCTTCATAGATCTTTGAAGAAACGCACGATGTAAGCATAAAGCATACAGTGGAGACAGTAAGTACTCTTTTTAACATATTGAAAGTATTTGGGGTAGTTTAAAATTCAAATTCAACTAAATGAGGACAATGATCACTATGTTCGGCCTCAGGTAATATAACGGCTCTTTTTAATTTATCTTGTAAGGGTTGTGCGACCAAATTGTAGTCTATACGCCACCCTTTATTATTATTTCTGGCATTGGCGCGATAGCTCCACCATGTGTAGTGATGAGGTTCTTTATTGAAATATCGAAAGCTATCAATAAATCCGCTGTTCATAAAATTATCGAGCCACTCCCGTTCTATAGGTAAAAACCCGGAAACATTGGCATTTCGAATAGGGTCGTGAATATCAATTGCTTGATGACAAATATTGTAATCCCCACAAATCACCAAATTAGGGACTTCTTTTTTTAAGTCATCAATGTATTTTTGAAAATCGGCCATATAGGTAAGCTTATGCTCTAGCCTTTGTATATTGGTCCCACTGGGAAGGTAAAGACTCATGATGGATACTTCATCAAAATCTACCCTAAGGTTTCTCCCTTCCCTATCCATATAATCGATACCTGTACCATAGGCCACATGTTTGGGTTTTGTTTTACTGAAAATAGCAACACCACTATAGCCTTTCTTTTCAGCACTAAACCAATAGTGATAAGGATAGCCAGCCATTTCAATAGCCATTACTTCTACTTGGTCTTGCATGGCTTTGGTTTCTTGAATACAAATGACGTCGGGGTCGGCTTGCTGTAACCATTCTAAAAACCCCTTTCGCATGGCGGCGCGAATTCCGTTTACGTTATATGAGATAATCTTCACAATATATTATTTTCCTGAAACCACTAAATTAAAGAACCCCGTATAGTAAATGACACTATTTTTGGAAAGGTATTCACAAAACAATCAACAAAATAAAAACAAAAGGAAACAGTTTTAAGTAGAAACCGTTTGGTGTCAAGGAATTTGTTACTTTAACATGGTATGAATAGGTATCTTTACGTACTCTCTTTATTATTTTGCTTTTCGGCATTTGGCCAGGATACCCAATCCAACTACCGTTCCAAAAGGATGGCGGTAAGGGATACCCTTATCATCGATTCCTTGAGTATTAATCCGAGTCGTTTCAAGGTATTGGATTCAAAAGGATTTCCTGTAGATACCACTCAATATAAAGTGGATTTTCCAAAAGGCACACTGCTACTTTCCGAATTAATGCTTCAAAAACTGGATACCATTGAAGTGCAATACCTTCGGTACCCCTTGTTTTTAACGCAGGAATACTACCAATTGGATTCAAAAATTATTGTGGAAAGCACCGATAACATGGAACGGCTGTATACCTTGAGTGAATCCAACATCACTCAAACCACTTCCCCTTTTGAAGGGTTAAACACCCAAGGTAGTATTACCCGTGGCATTACTTTAGGGAACAATCAAAATGCAGTGGTTAATAGTGAACTGGATCTTCAAATTACAGGGAAACTAAGCGATAAAGTTTCCATAAGGGCCTCCTTGCAAGATGCTAATATTCCCACCCAAGAAGGGGGATATTCCCAAAGTTTGGATGAGTTTGATCAAATTTTTATTGAATTGTTTAGTGATAATTGGAACATTCGTGCAGGGGATATCGATTTGCAGAATTCACAGAGTTATTTCGGAAGGTTTACAAAAAAAATACAAGGAATTTCATTGGCAGGTCGCTTAAAACATGAGGACGGTTCTCAATCTTCTGCCTTTGTTTCGGCTGGTTTGGTTCGGGGTGTGTTTCAACGGAGTCAGTTTACGGCAGAGGAGGGCAACCAAGGGCCTTACAAGCTAACAGGCCCTAACGGCGAATTGTATATTTTGATTGTTTCTGGTAGCGAACGGGTGTACGTAAACGGATTGCTTCTGGAACGGGGTGAAAATGCCGATTACGTCATAGATTATAATGCAGGAGAGATCCGATTTAACCCAACTTATCCCATTACAGCTAATATGCGTATTACGGTAGAGTATCAATTTACCGAGCGAAGCTATACCCGTTTCATAGGATATGGAGGTGGAAATTACGAAAGTGAGACATTAAGTATTGGAGCGTATGTCTATTCAGAAAGTGATGCCAAGAACCAACCCTTGCAGCAAAACTTAAGTGAAGAACAAGTAGCGATTTTAGCGGCTGCAGGGGATGATCAAGATGCTATGGTGGCGCCTTCTGCTGTATTGGACAGCTATTCAGAAAATAAAATCCTTTATACCCGGGAAGTAGTGGATGGGGTTGAAATTTTTGTGTATTCCAATAACCCTGAAGATGAATTGTATAATGTTCGGTTTACGCTGGTAGGAACAAATCAAGGAAACTATATTATTAGCACCGAAAATGCCATTTCACGCATTTTTGAATACGTGCCTCCCATCAATGGAATTCCCCAAGGAAACTACGATCCAGTAATTCGTTTAAATGCGCCCGAAAAGCTACAGATTGCAGGGGTGAATGGCCGCTACGCTCCTTCCGAAAAAACGCAAGTGGATTTTGAAGTATCCGGAAGTGTGAATGATTTAAACCTTTTTTCTGAACTAAATGATGGAGATAATGAGGGATTTGGAGCCCATTTTTATGGGCAGCAGCTTCTTTTTGAAACGAGGGACTCCTTAAAAGTAAGTGCCTTTGGCAGCTTCGATTTTTTGCATGAAGATTTTAGCACCGTGGAACGGTTGTATAATATTGAGTTTAATAGGGATTGGAATTTGGAAATGCCTATGGGAAATCAAAGTTATACCACCGCGGGAGTCAATTTGGCCCATCCAAAGAACGGTACTGTAAAATATGAATTTCAACAATTGGACTACAGTGAAAATTTCTCTGGAAACCGGCACGTATTAACTTCACAATGGAGTTTCGGGAAATTACGCTTTGCCACACAAACAAGTTACTTAAATAGCGAAAGTGATCTTCAAAAAACCGAATTCACCAGAACCTATAACAATTTGGCTTATTCTTTTGAAAAAGCTTGGGTAGGAGGAAAGTTTTTTGCTGAAGATAACGAAGTTCGTATTACGGCAAATGATAGTCTTACGCCCTTAAGTCAAGGATTTCAGCAGTATGAAATTTATACAGGTATTGGGGATAGTACACAGGTTTTTGCCGAGGTAGGCTATCGTTACCGCGTAAATGATAGTGTGCGAAATAACCGATTGCAGGAGGTGAATACTTCCAACGATATTTTTTTAAAGTCAAAACTCATCAATACCGATAAAACCCAGCTTTCTATTTTTACCAATTATAGGGAGTTAAATTATGTCAATGATTCTTTGCCCGACGAACAAAACCTTAATACTCGCTTATTATTTAGTCAAGTATTATGGAATAATAAAGTGAGACTTAATACGGTTTTTGAAACCAATAGTGGGGTGTTGCCACAGCAGGAATATACGTTCGTGAAAGTAGATCAAGGCCAAGGGGTCTATACCTGGATCGATTATAATAATAATGGAGTGCAGGAATTGGAAGAATTTGAGGTAGCGCAGTTTCAGGATCAAGCCGAGTATGTGAGGGTTTTATTGCCCAATCAAATTTTTGTAAAAATCAGGAATAATAAGTTTAGTCAAATCCTAACGTTGAATCCCCAATCTTGGAGCAATGCTTCTGGGGTGAAAAAGGTGTTGTCGCGATTCTATAATCAATCGTCTTTTATTATTGATCGGAAAATACGAAGGGGAGAAGGGTTTACCACAATCAATCCTTTTGAAGAAGGAGGAGATAAGGAGCTGGGCCTTAATTTGAATTTTAAGAATGTCTTGTTTTTTAATCGTGGAAAACAGCGCTATACTACAAGTTATACGTACTTGCTTACCGAAGGAAGTAATTTGTTGACCCTTGGTCTTCAGGAAAACACCTTGGAAAGCCATCAATTGAATTTCACCCATCAATTTTGGGAGGTTTGGCTAGCGAATATTAAGACCACCCTAGGAAGAAATGGAAGTTTTTCTGAAAATTTTGCCAATCGTAATTTCCGTCTTAATAATTATGAAATCAATCCTAAAATTTCCTATTTACTGAACAAACAAACACGTTTTGATGTGTTTTATGGGTATTTGGATGAAGAAAACAAATTGGGTGATATGGAGCGATTAACACAGCAAAAAATAGGGACTTCATTTGCCTATAATAATGTGGAAAAAATATCCCTTTCGGGCGAGTTCAATTACATAGACAATGCTTTTGAAGGCAGCGCTTTTTCGCCAGTGGCTTATACCATGTTGGAAGGCCTGCAACCGGGCAGTAATTTTACTTGGAATGTCTTGCTTCAAAAAAGAATTACGAAGTTTCTGGATCTTAATTTATCGTACTTCGGAAGGAAAAGTAAAAATACCAATACCATCCATACGGGAACGGTTCAACTGCGGGCATTTTTCTAAATAAAAAAAGGAGCGTATTACCGCTCCTTTTTAAACTATTTATTTTTCAGAAATTATTTTACGATAATTTTTGAAGTTTGGAAAGTACCCGTTCTTTCATCACCCATTTTAACAAGGTATACTCCAGCGGCTGCATACGACATATCTAAATGATAGTTGTAGCCATCTCCGTCTTTTTGAAGATTGTTAAACGCAACTACTTGTCCAAGGCTGTTGTACACAGAAATAGACATGATTTGGTCGAAACCTGTTTTCATAGAAATGTCAAACTGATTGTTCGGTAAGGTGGTTACAATCAATTTTGCATCGCTCACAGGAACATCATTAACCCCTAAAGTACCGGTTACGGTAATCATGGTAGCATCGTTATTAGTGTTGGTATCTCCAGTTAAATTGGTTTTTGCTTCAATTTCAAAAGTTCCATTTGAGGAAAGATCGGCTTGAGTAGCAAATGTGAATGTTTCTGAAGTACCGGCAGTAATGGTTCCGCTATACGCTTCAATTACAGGCGCACCTGCATCAATGGTATATTGAACATCTGGATTGGTAATGTCATTGCTTCCGAAGTTGGAGATAGTTACCGTAATATCTTCATTTGAAGTATACGTGCCTCCATCCACAGGAGCAGTAATGGCAGTAACTCCAATATCATCTGGTCCTGGAGGGGTAAGTTGGAAATGTCCTACGATATCACGTCTGTTAGGGTTGAAATACTCAGACACATGCCAAAAAGTATTATCTGATGGATCTACTGTTAAATGGGTATAGTCTGCATAACGAAGGTTGGTATTGTTAGCAACACTTTGACCAATTAAATCTTCAGCAATAGTCATCACATCTAATGGATCTCCAGCCAAACGTCCTGTATATTGAATGGCAATCATTTCGGTGTCACTAACGGTAGTATATCCCATTCCGATGTCACCATTGGCATTCATTGCCATACTACCTGCAAAGGCATCCTTGTTTCCGGTAGGTGAGGTATAGGTACCTTCCTGAAAAATAGTCCAAGGCTGTCCATCTGCAGTTTGACGAAGCTCATACCAACGAATACCTGCTTTTTCATTAGCCCCTTGTCCTGCAGCAGGAACAACATCCACGACAAAGTTAAATACCACAGAGTTATGTGTTCCAAAACGACGGTATTGTGCTTGGTTCATAATAGTGGCCTGCATGGCATCGATATCGGGACCACCTGGTTGATCTAAATTGCTAAAGCTCCCTCCATCGAATACAGAAATGAAGTCGGTAAGGTTATCACTCGCATCAATAATTTGAGCTGAGGACATAGAAGAGTTACTTGGAGTAACCCAGTCTATGGTGGCATTCCATATTTTTAAATGGTCATCAGAAACACCGGCCCATGCATCATCCTGTAAGTACACAATGGGAGCAGGAGTTCCATCTGGCGCTAAAGAAGCACCTGTTGTATGGAACGCCTGAGGGCTGTAAAATCCTGAGGTTACCAAACCTGGAAGGGGAAGTGCTACAAACTGAGAAGGATCTCCGTTAAGCATTTCATTTCTTTCAATGGCAAAAACACGGTTGGAACTACCAATATTGGCGGTTACCATATAGGTGTCTGCCCATACCGAAAACTTGGTATAATCTGGGAAGGATCCTGTTCCAAATCCAGTGGTATAAATATACCATCCGTCGTTTACAGGATCTGGTCCTTGACAAACAGCCACGTTAAATCCGTTAGGAGAAGAATCAAACTCGGTAATGACAAATCGGTCGGCTGCGGCATCATAAAATACAATAGGGTCTCCAATGGCATTGCCAGGGAAAAGTGTTGCTAATGATGCTGCGTTAGTTAAAGGGTTTCCACTTTTATCAAAAATTCTAAAAGAAGTATTCCAAGCCGCTACATAGTGGTTTGGCCCTACCGCTCCTGTAGGATCGGAAGGAGTAGCTGCACTGGTAGTAGTTTCAAAAGTTAATAGCGGTGCTCTATTTCTTCTTAACTCGGTATTTTCTTGTAGGGCAACCTTTGGGTCTACAAAGGTTTCTGGAGTTCCTTTTCCGGGAACGACTCTATTTCCAAGTCTTCTCTTAGGGTGTCCTTTGTCGTTTGAGTTATCTTCTGCAGGTACAAAGCTACCGTTTCGCATTTGCTCTGCCAAGCTAGGAACATAAGTGGGTCCTTGAAGCATCCCGGTACTAGTTGGACCTACACTTTCTTGTGCTGACATTCCTAAGGAAAATAGGAATAATAAAGCCACTAAGTAATAGTTAAGTTTCATTTTAAGTTTAGTTTTTGGTTATAATTTTTATAAATAAGTTTATAAAATTACTATGTTTTGCTGAAAATCCCATTACTATTTTATATTATTTTTAAGATTTAAGCTACTATTTTGCTAATAGTTAGTGGTTTTTGAAGAAAAAATAAATTTCTTGGTACATTTATTGTAATTTAACATTTCAAAAAAAACAAACTCTATGAAAAGTATTTCTTTACTCCTTGTTATGTTAATTATGAGTTGCTCAAGCTACAAGAACAATTCAGAAACCAATAAAGAGACGGCTGCCATGAACGAATCCAAGACCATGCTTGCCGAAGGCTATTTGGCGGGAACCATTGTAACTTCTGAAAAAGAAGGCGATTGCCCTTATAAAATTGAAGTGAATGGAGCAGACGGAAAGTATTTTTTGGATCCAACCAACTTAGAAGCGGATTTTCAAAAAGACGGGCAGAAGATTTGGTTTAAGTTTACGGGACTTCGTATGATGAACCGTTGCGAGAATGCATCACCCATTAGTCTTAACGAAATACAAAAAAGAGCGGAATAACCGCTCTTTTACTTTTTAAGACAACCATTTTTTAAACGAAATGGTGTCTTTTATTTTTTCTGAAAGACTTTCAATGGCAACCCTTTCTTGCTCCATGGTGTCCCGATTTCGGATGGTTACGGTGCCATCTTCTTTGGTTTGGTGGTCTACGGTGATGCAGTAGGGAGTTCCTGCGGCATCCTGCCTTCGGTATCTTCTTCCCACGGCATCTTTTTCATCGTAAATCACATTGTAATCCCATTGCAAATCGTCTACGATCTTTTGGGCGATTTCGGGTAAACCATCCTTCTTCAGAAGTGGTAGTACAGCGGCTTTCACAGGCGCTAAAATAAACGGCAATTTTAAAACGGTTCGTTCACTGCCGTCCTCTAAGGTTTCTTCTTGAAGGGAATGACTCAATACGGCTAAAAACATACGATCCAGCCCAATAGAAGTTTCGACTACATACGGAACATAACTTTCGTTAAGTTCGTGATCGAAATACTGAAGCTTTTTATTGGAGAATTTCTCATGCTGACTCAAATCGTAATCGGTTCTAGAGTGGATTCCTTCCAATTCCTTAAATCCGAAAGGGAAATTAAATTCGATATCGGCAGCTGCATTGGCATAATGAGCAAGTTTTTCATGGTCATGAAAGCGGTAGTTTTCTTTTCCCATGCCTAAAGATAGGTGCCATTTAAGGCGGGTTTCTTTCCAGTATTCATACCACTTTATTTCGTCTCCTGGACGTACAAAAAATTGCATTTCCATTTGTTCAAACTCGCGCATTCGGAAAATAAACTGACGCGCCACTATTTCATTCCGGAACGCTTTTCCCGTTTGGGCAATTCCGAAGGGAATTTTCATTCTCCCCGTTTTTTGGACGTTTAAGAAGTTTACAAAGATACCTTGTGCCGTTTCTGGGCGAAGGTATAAATCGGTAGCACTTTCTGCGGAAGCCCCTAGCTTGGTCCCAAACATGAGGTTAAACTGGCGAACATCGGTCCAATTTTTGGAACCTGTAATAGGATCGGCAATTTCCAATTCTTCGATCAATGCTTTTACAGCGGCCAAATCCTCCTTTTCCAAAGATTTCCCCATCCTATCTAGAATATCCTGCTTTTCCTTTCGGTAACGTAATACCCGTTCGTTGGTGCTTACAAATTGTTCCTCGTCAAAAGCTTCCCCAAACCGTTTTTTTGCTTTGGTAATTTCCTTTTGGGCTTTTTGCTCTAGCTTTTCGGCATGATCTTCAATGAGTACGTCGGCACGGTATCTTTTTTTGGAATCCTTATTGTCGATTAAAGGATCGTTAAAAGCATCTACGTGACCCGAAGCTTTCCAAGTGGTAGGATGCATAAGTATAGCTGCGTCGATACCTACAATATTTTGGTGCATATACACCATGCTTCTCCACCAATATTCGCGGATATTTTTTTTGAGTTCGACACCATTTTGAGCGTAATCGTACACGGCACTTAAGCCATCATAGATTTCACTCGACGCAAAAATGTATCCATACTCCTTTGCGTGCGATATTACTTTTTTGAATAAATCTTCGTTTGCCATATCGCAAAAATAAAAAACCGCTACGTGTTATCGTAGCGGTTTCCTAAATTTATTTGGTGCTTACAATTATTTCAGTTGCATGGTGGTCGTGGCAACTTGGTTAGGGCCATCAAATACATTAATCGTATAGGTTCCTTCTACCAAATCGTCTTCTAAAGCATCTACCAGTACACATACATCCAATTCATCTTGTTCGTAATATACTTTAGTAGTAGCGCTATAATTAAGGGTCCCAGTTTCAAACTCGATGGTTTTCTTATCGCCCAACAAATTATTTTGTGGGTTAATTACTTGCACGAATAATAGTCGGTCTCCTTTTTCAGCCACAATATTTGGCGTTAAGGTAAAACAAGCTCTAACCTTATCGGCACGACTTGCTCTTCGGGTATCTACAATTTTACCGCTGTTACGAATAATTACCGCTTCCCCTTTCAAATCAACGGCCTTAACTACAGAACCTTTTTTAAGGGTTTCTGCCATGGCTAAGTTTTCTTGACTTACAGAATCAACTACTTTTATTGTTTCGTCTAGGATGGTTTTAGCACTATCAATTTCCACAGCAAGCATTTGATTGGCTTGAATTAAACTATCTGCCCGAGCAAAAAGCAACTTTCTTTCGTCTTTCAATCGGCCAATTTCAATTTTATAACGTTTGATAAGTGCAACATTGGCTTCCGATTGTTTTACAGAGTCCAGTAATACTTCAATACGTTCCCTTGCTGCAAGTAAATCTTTATCCTTTAGTTCGTTGTCTTTAATGACTTCATCGTAATTGGCGATGAGGTCTTGTAGTTCTGTTTCAATCTCTGTTTTTTGCGTTTCCAAATTGGCTACTGTATTTTTACTGTCGTTATAAAGGGAGACAGTATACACGCCAAGGGCAATTAATAATGCCGTTAAAACGCCAATAAGTACTTTAAATTTAGTACTGTTCTTCTCTTTTTCCATAATACAAAAGATGTTAAGTTATGTGGACAAATGTAGCAAAAGGCTTATTTTTCAATTGTTTACAAAATGGTAAAAAAAATTAAAAAATGTTAAATCTTTTTTTTCCTAAATATTGCAATGGCTGCGGGGCTAAACTCTTAAAAAACGAAACCATCCTTTGTGCTACTTGCAGGCACAAATTACCTTTGGCATGCTTCCATAGATTTCAGGACGAAACTATGAAAAATATTTTTTATGGACGATTTCCTATTGAAAATGCTACGGCGCTTATTCAATTTCAGAAGCAGGGAATCACGCAGCAAATCATGCACAACCTTAAATACAGGGGTCAAGAAGGGATTGCTGTTTTCTTTGGAAAATGGCTAGGCGCCGAACTTTCCCAGTTGGAGGCTTTTCGGCAAATAGAAATGGTTGTTCCGGTTCCGTTGCATAAACAAAGGCTTAAAAAGCGCGGCTACAATCAAGTAAGCGGTTTTGGAAGAGAGATAGCCAAAAGCCTCTCCGTACCCTTTCGGGAAGATATTTTACTGAAAGTTTCCCAAACCGATTCCCAGGTATTTAAAAAACGGGCGAGTAGATTTGATGCGGAGGGAATATTTACATTGGCAAAGCCAGAAGCCATTTTTCAGAAACATTTATTACTGGTAGATGATATTGTGACTACCGGTGCGACCTTGGAAAGATGTGCTGCAGTCCTGTTAAAAGAGACTCATGCAAAACTAAGTGTGGCGACCATAGCTATTGCCTAACAAAGTTTACTTATTTTTGCGACAGCATGAAAAAAATCTGGCTACACGTTATAGTGGTTTTGGCAAGTTTGGTGTTCTTCTCCCAATGTGCCAAAAAAGGAAATCCTTCAGGAGGTCCCAAGGATTCAATTCCACCTATTATTGTAAAAAGCAATCCAGAGAATTATTCTTCCAATTTTACTGGAGACGAGATTCGTATTTATTTTGATGAATTCATAAAACTAAAAGATCTTCAGCAAAACCTAGTGGTATCCCCACCTTTAAAATACCAACCCGTAATCACTCCAATTACTTCTGCAAAGGTGTTGAAAATTAAAATACTGGATACGCTTCGGGATAATACCACGTATGTGTTTAACTTCGGAAAGAGCATTGTAGATAATAACGAGGAAAATGAATTCGACTATTTTAAATATGTATTTTCCACAGGGGATTATATCGATAGTTTAAAAGTGGAAGGAAAAGTTAGCGATGCCTTGAAGCCTCAGTTAGAAGGGAAGGCCACGGTGATGCTGTATGAAGCTTCGGAAGAATTTAATGATTCGATTGTATTTCAGGAAAAACCCTATTACATCACAACAACCAAAGACAATGATCCCAGCTTTGAGCTCACCAATTTGAAGGAAGGAAACTATGTCATGATTGCCCTTCAGGAAGAAAGCAATAACTACATATTTGAACCTAAGAAAGATAAAATTGGCTTTATACAAGAATTTATTACGGTGCCGGTAGATAGTGCAGCTTCGTTTCAACTTACATTATTCGAGGAAACTCCCAATTATCGATTAACTAGGCCAAGTCATGTAAGTAAACATAAAATTGCATTTGGGTTTGAGGGCGAAATCGACTCTTTAACTATTGAACCTATGTTCGAGTTACCCGAAGGATATGTTTCCAAGACTTTGCGCGATCCCAAAAAGGACTCCTTAAATTACTGGTTCAAACCGGCTTTTGATATGGAAGTAACCGATACCCTAACATTTCTAGCTAAAAACATTGGTTTGATAGATACATTGGAAGTTCGTTTAAGGGATCTATATGCCGATTCACTGCAAGTGAGCTTAAAAGGGGGCGGTACTCTCACGCCAAAGGATACCGTTCGATTTCAGTCTAATACCCCTTTAGTGAAGGCCGATGTTGAAAAGCTGACCATTATGGATCAGGATTCCTTGTTCTTGGAAAAGCAATTGGTTCTGGATGAAAAAAATAATGAAGCACTGCTGTTATTTGATAAAAAGGATGAAAATACCTATCAAATCAAGGCGCTTCCAGAAGCGTTTACCGATTTCTTTGAGAATACAACCGATACCCTTGAGTATACCCTGCGAACCAAGCCGGCATCCGATTATGGGACGATTGACTTTACCCTTTCGGGAATTGAAAGCTTTCCCGTAATCGTAGAATTGTTAAACGAAAAATTTCAAGTAGTAACTTCTGAATATTTAGAGGAAAATAAGGCTGTTTCATTCACCTATTTGGTGCCTAACAAATATTACCTAAGAATTATTTACGATGCCAATGGGAATAAGCAATGGGATACAGGGAATTTCCTGTTAAAAACCCAACCTGAAAAAGTGGTGTATTATCCTTCACAAATTGAGGTGCGTTCTAACTGGAGCCTCAATGAAAATTTTATTCTAGAGTAAAGTGATCCCGATCATTCAAAAATTGAAGCTGGTTTCGGGTTTCTTCGATATGTTCTTTTGAAAGGGTCACTGTTTCCATGAATTCCACTTCATCATTGTTTTTGCTAGAAATTTGAGTGCCCAACACATCATAGATGGCACTGTGCCCAGCATAGGCATGATCGTTTCCATCCAATCCTACCCGGTTCACACCCATGCAATAGGCCATGTTTTCAATGGCCCGTGCTTTTAATAGGGCATCCCAAGCGGCAGTTCGTTTTTTGGGCCAGTTAGCAACATACAGTAAGAGGTCGTAGCCTTCCGTATTGCGTGCCCAAACGGGGAAGCGTAGGTCATAGCATACCATAGGGCAGATTTTCCAGCCTTTATACGCAATGATGAGTTTTTGGGTTCCAGCGGTATATACTTTGCCTTCGCCTGCCAAGGTGAACGTATGTTTTTTATCGTACAGGTGAAGCACACTGTTTCCTTCTACCCAAAGCAACCGATTGTAAAAATTTCCAGCTTCTTTGATAATGACACTCCCAGTGATGGCCGCACCTGTTTTTTGGGATTGTTCCTGCATCCATTGTAAAGTAGGGCCATTAAAAGGTTCGGCTAAGGTTTCTGCATTCATGGAGAATCCAGTTGTAAACATTTCAGGAAGGATGATAAGATCTGTTTTTTCTGAAAGGGAATCAATTTTGGAAGCAAACATGGCGCGATTGGCCTCAGGATTTTCCCAATGCAGATTGGATTGAATAAAGGTGACCTTTAAGTTATGCATGAGATTCTAACGTATCTATTACTTCTTGTGATTTCCGCATTTTAGCATGATCTAATGCCGTATTACCGCTATCGTCTTTAGTGCTTGCATCGGCACCGTGCTCCAATAAAAGCTTTAAAATGTTTAATTGATTGAACATGGCCGCATAAATTAATGGGGTCGCTCCATTATAGTTTTTAGCATTTACCTGCGCTCCATTTTGAATGAGAAGTTGTGCAATATTTTCATATCCTTTAAAACAAACCCCCATTAAAGCGGTGTTTCCAGAAGCATCCTGCAGGTCTACGTTTTGTGAATACTGTAAAATTACCTGTGTCATCTCTTCAAAACCATAATAGGTGGCTAATAGAAGTGGGGTGGAGCCCCTGGCATCCTTTTCGGAAACCCATTCTGGGTTTTCCTTAAGTAAGGATGTTACTTTTTCGGTTTCTCCATTCCGGATGGCATTAAAAAGTGGTGTGCTCATAGGTTGTAATTAATAAAAAGCGGAACAGTAAAGTTACTATTCCGCTTTGGTTTTACAAAGGCTTATGTACTAAGCTAGGTCAAATCGGTCTAAATTCATTACTTTATCCCAAGCTTTAATGAAGTCTTTTACAAACTTCTCTTGAGCATCTTCGCAAGCGTACACTTCTGCTAAGGCACGCAATTCCGAATTAGACCCAAAAATAAGATCGGCACGGGTGCCCGTCCATTTCTTTTCACCTGTTTTTCTTTCGGTGGCTTCAAAAACCGTATCGTCTGCTGAAGTGGCTTTCCACGTAATTCCGAAGTCAATCAAATTCGTAAAGAAATCGTTGGTTAACAACCCAGGGTTGTTTGTAAAAACCCCATGCTTAGAACCATCATAATTGGTGTCCAGTACACGCATTCCACCCACTAATACCGTCATTTCGGGAGCCGTAAGGGTGAGTAGTTGCGCTTTGTCTACCAATAATTCTTCCGCAGTAACATTGCTTTTTCCTTTTACATAATTTCTGAAACCATCTGCCAAAGGCTCTAGGGCATCAAAAGCTTCTGCATCGGTTTGTTCTTCAGAAGCATCCATTCGACCTGGACTGAAGGGAACAGTTACATCGTAACCTGCTTCTTTAGCGGCTTTTTCTACAGCAGCACAGCCTCCCAAGACAATCATATCGGCTAGGGAAATCTTTTTATTTCCAGATTGTGCTTCGTTGAATTCCTTCTGAATACGTTCTAAAGTATCCAAGACCTTAGCCAATTGCTTCGGATTGTTCACTTCCCAGTTTTTCTGAGGAGCCAATCGGATGCGGGCACCATTGGCACCGCCTCTTTTATCGGAACCTCTAAAGGTAGACGCGGAAGCCCAAGCAGTGGAAACCAATTCAGAAACCGAGAGTCCAGATGCTAAAATATTCCATTTTAAGCTGGAAATGTCTGACTCGTTTACTAATTCATGATCTACTTTAGGAATGGGATCTTGCCATATTAAATCTTCTTCTGGAACTTCAGGACCTAAATAGCGGTCTTTAGGACCCATATCACGGTGGGTCAATTTGTACCAAGCTTTGGCGTAGGCATCGGCGAATTCTTCTGGATTCTCCAGAAAATGTCTGGAAATCTTTTCATAATCGGGATCCATGCGTAGGGAAAGATCGGTTACGAGCATGAAAGGAGCGTGTTTTTTATTAGGGTCGTGTGCATCGGGCACTGTTCCTGCTCCAGCATCCCCTTTGGGTTTGTATTGCCATGCTCCGGCCGGACTTTTAGTGAGTTCCCATTCGTAACCAAAAAGATTTTTTAGATAAGTATGACTCCATTGGGTAGGCGTATCGGTCCAAGCCCCTTCCAAACCACTGGTAATGGTATCTACACCGAAACCAGAATTCAAGTTGTTCTTCCAACCCATTCCTTGCATTTCGATACCGGCTCCAGCAGGTTCTGCTTCAAGGTAATCGGTATCTTTGGCAGCACCGTGGGTTTTTCCGAAGGTATGTCCACCTGCAATTAAGGCTACGGTTTCGTAATCGTTCATCGCCATTCGGCCAAATGTTTCGCGAATGTAATGAGCCGCTTCTACCGGATCTGGATTGGCATTATGGCCTTCCGGGTTAACGTAGATTAATCCCATGTGGGCGGCTCCTAGAGGTCCTTCCAATGTATCATCAGCGTAACGGTCTTTATTTCCAAGCCACTCGGTTTCTGAACCCCAATAGGTGTCTTCTTCCGGTTGCCATACATCTTCACGACCTCCTGCAAAACCGTACATTTTTAGTCCCATAGACTCATGGGCACAGTTTCCAGCCAGAATCATTAAATCTGCCCAGGAAAGTTTTATGCCATATTTCTTTTTGATAGGCCACAGTAATAGTCTGGCTTTATCCAAATTTGCATTATCCGGCCAGCTATTTAGGGGAGCAAAGCGTTGTTGTCCTGAGCCGCCGCCACCACGGCCGTCTTGAATACGATAGGTACCGGCAGAGTGCCAGGCCATTCTTATGAAAAATGGGCCATAGTGCCCATAATCCGCAGGCCACCAATCTTGGCTGTCGGTCATTAAATCGTATAAATCTTTTTTTACTGCTTGAAGATCTAGTTTTTTAAATTCTTCAGCGTAGTTAAAGTCTTCACCCATAGGGTCTACCATAGACGAATTTTGACGAAGAATGCTTAAATTTAACTGGTTAGGCCACCAATCTCTATTAGTAGTTCCGCCCCCAGCAGCGTGGGTCATTTGTCCATTGAGAAATGGGCAGCTTGCGGAAGATTCGTTCACATCCCAGGCTTCTCCATGTTTGTTTTGATTGTTATCCATTGTATTATTGATTTTTAAGCGTTTAGCTATAAAATTACCAATTTTAAAAATGGGATAAGAATAAAACCTATTGTAAGTTCTAATCTGTTGATTGATAAAACTTATGAAAGATAACTGTCTGAATAATCTTTTCAAATGCTATTAATAATGTCGGCTGCTTGCTTAAGGGTGTCTTCGGTTTTCGCAAAACAAATACGCAGTTGGTGAAAATTTTCCTTGTTTTTGTTGAACACGGAAGTTGGGATGGTTGCCAATTTGTATTCTTTCGTGAGTTTTTCGGCAAACAGGGTATCCGTTTCGGAAGTGATATTGGAATAATCCAATAACTGAAAATAAGTTCCTTTGGAGGGTGTAATATGGAAGCGGGAATCTTTAATGAGATTTAAAAAGAAGTCTCTTTTGGCTTCATAAAATTTGGGAAGGGAAAGGTAGTGTTGGGGGTCTTCCATATAGCTTGCTAAGCCTTTTTGAATGGGAGTGTTAACACAAAACACATTGTATTGGTGCACTTTCTGAAATTCTTTCATTAAGGCTTTCGGAGCGACACAATAGCCCATTTTCCAGCCCGTGTTGTGAAAGGTTTTTCCGAAGGAAGCAGTAATAAAAGTACGCTGAGCCAACGCTTCAAACCGTGCTGCACTTTGGTGCATTTCCCCATCAAAAATAATATGTTCGTACACTTCGTCGCTAATCAACATTAAATCGTGTTTTTCAGCAAGGTTTTGTAGAATGAGCATATCTTCTTCCGAAAAAAGCATCCCACTAGGGTTATGCGGACTGTTAATGATGATCAATTTGGTTTTGGGCGTAATGGTATGCGCTACTTCTTCCCAATCGGGACGATAGGAAGGAGGCCGCAATTGAATGGGTTTGGTAACACCTCCAAAAAGTGCTACGGCGGGCTCGTAACAATCGTACGCGGGAGCAAAAACAATCACTTCATCTCCTGCATGAATGGTCGCTGCGATAGCGGTAAAAATGGCTTGGGTCGCTCCGGCTGTCACCGTGATTTCCGAACCTACATCATAAGTTTTTCCGTAAAGCAATTGCAATTTTTCTGAAATCCGTTCCCGTAAGGCCAAATCCCCCTGCATGGGAGCATATTGATTGTAGCCGTTCTTCATGGCTTTGGAAACGGCTTCAATTAGTTCGGGATCACTGTCAAAATTTGGGAAGCCTTGTGAAAGGTTCAAGGCGCCATGATCAGAAGCCATTTTGCTCATCACCGTAAAAATGGTGGTTTGTACGTTTGGGAGTTTGGAATTTTCAATCATAGTGGTTCGGAAAAGTCTCAATATAAGAAAGGATATCGTTTACGCAACTCTGAAGGTTGTTTTTAATTTCATGGGTCCAAAACCGAAACACCGTAAAATCCATTTCCTGAAGTTGGTGATTTACTTCACGGTCCCTTTGCATGTTGCGTTCAATTTTAGGAATCCAGAAGTCTTTATTGCTTTTTAGCTGTTGCTTCTTTTCGGGCCATTGATACCCATGCCAAAATTCCCCATCTACAAAGATGGCCAATTGGTATTTTTTGATGGAAATATCGGGTTTCCCGGGAAGTTGTTTGGTATTGATTCGAAACCGAACATTCTCTTTCCAAAGTGCTTTCCGAAGCATTACTTCGGGCTTGGAATTCTTACCACGGATTTTGCTCATTATTTTAGAGCGTTTTTTCGTGGTGTAGAATCCGCTCTCTTCGTTAAATCTAGGGACTTTTATTTTGGGTTCTTGATACACCTAAACAAAATAGGAAGAATTTAGTTCAATAAAAAATCCCGAGAAAGGCCCGGGATTTCATATTTATGTAGTTAAGTAATTTAACCTTTAAAACTAGCCGCTAAGTATTCACGGTTCATTCGGGCAATGTTCTCTAAGGAAATCCCTTTTGGGCACTCAATTTCACATGCTCCGGTATTGGTACAATTTCCGAAGCCTTCCTTATCCATTTGCTCCACCATATTCAGTACCCTGCGGGTGGCTTCTACGCGACCTTGAGGCAATAAAGCAAACTGACTCACTTTAGCGGAAGTGAAGAGCATTGCGCTCGCATTTTTACAAGCTGCCACACACGCTCCACAACCAATACAGGTTGCTGCATTGAAGGAGTCATCGGCGGCTTCTTTTTCTACAGGGATAGCATTGGCATCGATGGTATTACCAGAGGTATTTACTGAAATATATCCTCCTGCTTGCTGAATGCGGTCGAAAGAACTTCGGTCGACCATCAAGTCTTTAATCACAGGGAATGCCTTGGCACGGAAGGGTTCAATAACAATCGTATCGCCATCGTTAAACTTTCGCATGTGCAACTGGCAGGTCGTCACCAAACGGTCGGGGCCATGGGGCTCTCCATTAATTTGAAGCGAACAGGAGCCACAAATTCCTTCACGGCAATCGTGATCGAATACTACGGGCTCTTCTCCTTTTTCTATTAATTGTTCGTTCAATACATCCAACATTTCCAAAAAGGACATATCGCCTTCCACCCCATCGATAGGATAGGTTGTGAGCGATCCTTTGGCTTGTGCATTGGCTTGTCTCCAGATTTTTAAGGTAAGTTTCATATTATTTGTATGAACGTGTTTTTACTTCAATATTTTCGTATTCCAGATTTTCTTTGTGTAACACTGCGTCACTGGGTTCTCCTTTGTATTCCCAAGCGGCTACGTACATAAAGTTCTCGTCATCTCGAAGGGCTTCCCCTTCTTCAGTTTGGTATTCCTCACGGAAGTGTCCTCCGCAGGATTCATTTCTATGTAAAGCATCTTTAGCGAATAGTTCTCCTAGCTCCAGAAAATCGGCCACACGACCTGCTTTTTCCAGTTCAGGATTCATTTCGTCCATGCCACCAGGTACTTTTACCTCGTTCCAGAATTCTTCACGCAGTTGCTTGATTTCTGAAATAGCTTCTTGTAATTCTTTGGCATTACGGGACATTCCGCATTTGTTCCACATAATTTTTCCGAGGCGTTTGTGGAAATGGTCCACACTCTTGGTACCGTTGTTATTTACCAATTTTGCTAAACGGTCACGCACCTCTTTTTCAACGGCTTCAAACTCCGGAAGATCGGTAGAAATGGCTCCCGTTCTAATATCTTTGGAAAGATAGTCCCCAATGGTGTAGGGCAATACGAAGTATCCATCGGCCAATCCTTGCATCAAGGCACTAGCTCCTAGTCGGTTGGCGCCGTGGTCACTAAAGTTTGCCTCTCCCGCAGCATAACAACCTGGAATGGTGGTCATTAAGTTATAATCTACCCAAATTCCTCCCATGGTATAATGTACCGCAGGGTAAATCATCATAGGGGTTTTATACGGATTTTGATCTACGATTTTTTCGTACATCTGGAAGAGGTTTCCGTATTTGTTTTCAATAACTTTTTCTCCTAATTCACGCACTTGTGCTTCGGAAGGATTTTCAATATGTTGAATCGCTGCTTGTTCTTCTCCGTAGCGCATGATGGCAGAAGAGAAATCCAAATAGACAGCTTCTCCTGTTTTGTTTACACCAAAACCAGCATCGCAACGTTCTTTCGCGGCTCTCGAAGCGACATCCCGTGGCACCAAGTTTCCGAAGGAAGGATAGCGACGCTCTAAATAATAATCACGGTCTTCTTCTTTCAGTTCGGTAGGTTTCAATTTGCCTTCCCGAATGGCTTGGGCATCTTCTATTTTTTTAGGCACCCAGATTCTACCATCATTCCGAAGGGATTCAGACATCAAAGTTAATTTGGACTGATGATCTCCCGATACAGGAATACAGGTTGGGTGGATTTGCGTATAACAAGGGTTGGCAAAATAGGCCCCTCTTTTATGGATTTTCCAGGAAGCAGTAACATTACTTCCCATGGCGTTGGTAGAAAGGAAAAATACATTTCCGTAACCTCCAGAAGCCACAACTACCGCATGGGCAGAATGTCTTTCTAATTTTCCAGTGACTAAGTCGCGAGCAATAATTCCACGGGCTTTACCATCCACAATCACCAAATCCAGCATTTCATGACGATTGTAGGATTTAATTTTACCCCGATTGATTTGTCGGTTCATGGCCGAATAAGCCCCTAACAATAATTGTTGCCCGGTTTGGCCTTTGGCGTAGAACGTTCGGGAAACCAATACCCCTCCAAAAGAACGGTTGTCTAGGAGTCCGCCGTACTCACGCGCGAAAGGAACCCCTTGTGCCACACATTGGTCGATAATATTTGCAGACACTTCAGACAAGCGATACACATTTTCTTCACGGGAGCGGTAATCCCCTCCTTTAATGGTATCATAGAAAAGGCGGTAGATGGAATCCCCATCCCCTTGGTAGTTTTTTGCTGCATTGATACCCCCTTGCGCCGCAATGGAGTGGGCTCTTCTTGGGGAATCTTGATAGCAGAATGTTTTTACGTTATATCCTAATTCGGCAAGCGTGGCGGCAGCGCTTCCACCTGCCAATCCAGTACCTACCACAATCACGTCGATATTACGTTTGTTGGCGGGATTTACCAGATTGATATCGTTTTTATGTTTGGTCCACTTATCGGCTAAGGGTGCTCCACTGGGTAATTTAGATTCTAATGACATATCGGTAGCTTTTAGTGGGGTAATTGATTAAAATGATGGTATAAGGCAATAAAAATGAAGCCTAATGGTATTAATATAGCAAATGCTTTGGTAAATACTTGAAGACCTTTCGAATATTTATTGTTAAACCCTACACTTTGGAAAGAAGATGCAAATCCATGCCACAAGTGAACTGCCAACAGAATAAAGGCCAAAACATACAATCCTGTACGTAGCGGACTTTCAAATTTATGAACCGTTTCGGCGTAATAGCGGGTAGGGTCTTCCGGGTGGGATTCAATGTATTTGTGGACAATTTCAGGAATCCAGAAATCATAAAAGTGCAATCCTAAAAAGCCCAAAACAACCAATCCCGAAATAATCATGTTTCTGGAGGCCCAACTAGAATTGGTATTTCCTTTATAACTAGCATACTTTATAGCTCGGGCATTTCGGTTTTGAATTTCCAAAACAAACCCCATGATAAAGTGAAACACAACCCCAAAAATCAAGACCGGTTGCAAAACCCCTTGAACCAATCCGTTGGTTCCCATAAAATGAGACCAAGTATTGAAAGTGTCTGGTGCTATCACCGAAGTTAGATTTATGGTAAAATGTTGTGCTAGAAAAAGGACTAAAAACAAACCAGAAAGTGCCATGGCAAATTTTCTGGCAATAGAAGAGGAAAGTAATCCCATAGGTTCTCTTTTCAAAAATTTAGACTCACAAAAATACGGCTCAAAAGAATGATTCCCAAACTTTGGTATTTCTTTTAATAAGAATTTAGAACTATTTTAAACAAGAAAACCTATTTAAGGGTTATTTTTCCAGACGCAGTCTTTCCTCCGAGGGAAACCTTTAGACGATAATCGCCTTTGGGTAAATAATTTTTTCCATTGGCGGAAGGGGACACTTTTTTATCTGACTTCTTAAGATTTTTTACTCCTCTTTCTGAAACGGTTAAATGGTAGGATTCTACATTTATTCCTTTTTCGACAGTCACACTCCATTGCATTAATTCCTCACCGTCTTCAGAGTTTACGGAAAGTGTTGCTTCACCAGATTGGGGTGCATAAAATTGAATCTCAACACTGGGTTCGTAAGCTTCATTCCAAGGGCTGAAACTTTGTCCCCACCTTCTAGAATGATTCACTGCTGTGATTTCGTTCAACACCAATTGGTCGCTATTTGAGGCTGAAAGTTGTTGCAGTAATGAAATATCTGCGATATAAATGGACCTTCCATGAGTCCCTAAAACCAAATGCTTTGCTTCAGGTTGCACTACGATATCATGAACCGCAACGTTAGGAAGTTTATGGGAGAAAGGCTCCCAGCTGTTCCCCTGGTTAAAGGAAACGTACGCCCCATTATCGGTTCCTACATAAAGGATGTTTTCATTAAGTGGATCTTCTTTGATCACGTTTACGGGTGATGCAGGGATATTTCCACTGATGCTTTCCCAAGTCGCTCCAAAATCGTCACTCCTATAAATATAAGGTGCGAAATTGTCCCATCGGTAACCATTCAATGTGGCGTAAACCCTGGATTTTTTGTGCTGCGAGGCGATCACCCTGCTTACCCATAAATCCTTGGGAAGATCTTGAGAGATATTGGTCCAGTCGGCCCCAGAATTCTGAGTAACGTAAATAAGTCCATCGTCGCTTCCCGTATAAATTAATCCAAATTGAAATGTAGATTCACTCATAGTCGTAAGGGTTCCGTAGGCTACATTTCCAGGTTTGCCACCTTGGGTAAGATCGGGGGAAATGGCTTCCCAATCATCGCCTTGATTCAAGCTTCGCATGAGCTTATTCCCACCTAAATAAAGAATGTCCTGATTGTGTTCACTTAATAAAATAGGTGTTTGCCAGTTGAATCGGTACGGACTTTCCCCAAGTTCGTGTTTGGGTTGTATGTAGCTGTTTTTTCCAGAAGCACGATCTATTCTGAAGTAATTTCCAAACTGAAATCCTGTGTATACAATTTGATTATTGCGATTATCAATCTGAATTTGCATGCCGTCACCGCCCATGATTCTTTTGTAAGGATATTGCCCTTCCTGAAGCCATTCGGTATTTTCTTCGGTGGTATGTGGGCCTACCCAAACCCCGTTGTCCTGAAGCCCTCCATATACATTGTAAGGCTTGGCATTGTCTACATTAATGGCGTAAAACTGCCCTACGGCTGGAGTATTGCATTTTATCCAATGTGCTCCATCGTCATAGCTAATGTTCACCCCGCCATCATTTCCATTGATTAAGTGGCCTGGCATTTTGGGATTGATCCACAATGCATGGTGATCGGCATGTACATTATCGGCATCCATAGAAGTAAAGGTTTTTCCGCCATCCTTGGATTTTAAAATGGGCACTCCATAAGTGTATATCGCATCTGGATTGTTGGGAGCTACGTGGATTTTTCCGAAGTAATACCCATACGAATAATAGATTCCGTCCAAATACCCTTCATGGGTTTTTTTCCATGTTTTTCCACCATTGGTACTTTTGTAGACCTCGGCGCCAATAACCGGAGTATCGAAAAGCTGTGTGTTTGCATCTTCCAAATAAAGGGCCAAATCCATGGGCTTTGCCTCTCCCTCCTCAATGAGTTGCTTTACCGTTTCTGCGCTATATTTTTCCTGAAAACCATTATTCCGAAGGAAACCTTCTAAGGTTTTATTGTCCAAATTTAAAAAAGCATCCCGGGTCATGGTTTTGAAATCCTCTTTGGAAAGCCCTTCCGTTTTGTTGTTGCTTCCTGTATCTTCCCTTCGGAATTGACTATCGTGAATCGCATAGACTACATTTTCGTTCACAATTGCCAAGCCAATTCTTCCCACGCCTTCACCAACAGGGAAACCGCTTGCTTCGGTAGAAACTTTGGTCCAGCTGTTTCCCGCATCGGTACTTTTGTAAATACCACTTCCACTTCCATTGCCTTCAAAATTCCAGGCTTTTCGGTCTTTGTCCCAAGCAGAAGCATACATGATGTTAAAATTGTTAGGATCTACCTCCATTTCGATGATGCCCGTTTCAGCATTGATAAAAAGGGTTTTGTTCCAGGTTTTACCACCATCAAACGATTTAAAAACGCCTCTTTCTTGATTTTCAGAATAGAGATGTCCTATCACGCCCACCACAATTTCGTCTGCATTAGCTGGATTGATCAGAATTTTACTAATATGATGGGAGTCTTCCAGTCCCATGGACTGCCATGTTTTTCCCTTATCGGAACTTTTCAGCAGGCCAATTCCGGCATAGGAAGACCGAGAAGCATTCACTTCGCCCGTACCTACCCAAATAGTGCCACTTTTCCAATCTACCGCCAAGGTTCCTACATTTTGTGTAGGGCTTGTGTCGAGAATGGGTTCAAAACTCGTTCCGTTATTGACGGTATGCCATACCCCGCCGCTAGCATAGCCTACATAGAATTCGGTAGGATTCTCTGGATTAACGACCAGATCTACCACACGGCCGCTCATTACCGTGGGCCCAATGTTTTTGAAAGGCAGGTTTTTTACTAGGGATTTATTAGTGAAGGCAGCTTTCTCTTCCAAAGCCTTGGTAACAGTAACTGCTGAAGTACTTGGTACTTGAGCCAAAAGGGCTGTACTAAGAAACAGCGAGAACAAGAAAAATGTTTTTTTCATTTTGGGTGGTTTATGAAGATTGAAACAAATCGAATTACTAAAATAAGGTAAATTATTTTGGGGAAGTTTACTAGAACCTATCAATTTCCGTAATTTTGAGGAAATTCAGAATACAAGAAAATGAAATACCACCCTATTAATCGAAACCTTTTTATCAAAAACCGTAAAAATTTCATGGCGCAAATGAAGCCTAAAAGTGTCGCGGTTTTTAACAGTAATGATATTTATCCAGTAAGTGCCGACAGCACCCTTCCTTTTAACCAACATCGGGATATTTTTTACCTAAGCGGGGTTGACCAAGAAGAAAGTATGCTGGTGCTTTTTCCAGAAGCTCCTGAAGAAAAACACCGGGAGATTCTGTTTGTTCGGGAGACCAACGATCATATTGCCGTTTGGGAAGGCGAAAAACTGACCAAGGAAAAAGCCTTGGAAGTAAGTGGCATTAAAACGGTTTACTGGCTTTCCGAATTCGATAGGGTATTTGCAGAGTTGATGGCGCAATCGGAAATTGTGTATTTCAACACCAATGAGCATTATAGAGCCAACGTAGAGACCGAAACACGCGAAGATCGCTTTATCAAGAAAACCAAGGCAAAATATCCAGCACATAACTGGGCCAAGAGTAATCCTATTTTACAACGATTGCGTTCGGTAAAGGATGAAATTGAAATCGACCTCATGCAAAAGGCATGTGAGATTACTGAAAAAGGCTTCCGGAGGGTGCTCGATTTTGTAAAACCTGGAGTGTGGGAATACGAGATTGAAGCCGAATACATGCATGAGTTCCTAAGAAACCGATCCAAGGGTTTTGCCTATACCCCCATTGTGGCGAGCGGTAATAATGCCAACGTTTTACATTATATAGAGAACAATCAACAATGTAAGGCAGGCGACCTCATTTTGATGGATGTGGGCGCCGAATATGCCAACTATAGTAGTGATATGACACGTACCATACCGGTGAGCGGTACATTTACAGCCCGTCAAAAAGAAGTTTATAATGCCGTCCTGAATGTAAAAAAGGAAGCGACTAAGATGTTGGTTCCTGGAACGATGTGGAAAGAATACCATGTAGAAGTAGGGAAATTAATGACTTCCGAGTTATTGCAATTAGGCTTGCTGGACAAAGCCGATGTGCAAAATGAAAACCCAGATTGGCCTGCGTATAAAAAGTATTTTATGCACGGTACCAGTCACCATATTGGATTGGACACTCACGACTACGGAATATTATGGGAGCCGATGAAGGCGAATATGGTATTTACCGTAGAACCTGGGATTTATATTCCGGAAGAAGGTTTTGGGATTCGATTGGAAGATGATGAGGTGATTCAGGAGCAAGGTGAGCCATTCAATCTTATGCGGAACATTCCGCTAGAGGCAGAGGAGATTGAGGATTTAATGAATTCATAGAAAAAAGCCCGCAACTGCGGGCTTTTTCATTCAGTAAACAAAAATATAACTACAGATTTAATACGCCATTTTCGGCCCAAGCATAATCGTTCCATGCATAAGCATCAGCTTGGTCGTCGTTTGTATAGGTGCCATCCACCACATATCGGAATTCGTAAGATTGGTCCTTTTCCAAGTCGACAGTTCCTTTAAAAGTTCCGTTTTTTAACTTTTTCAAAGGGGTTTCTTCTGCATTCCATTCATTAAAAGACCCTACTACGGTTACTTCTTTTGCCGTTTCAGCAGGAACGGTAAACGTTACTTTGCATACGGGTTTTGTCTTTAAATATTGTTTTGTAATTGCCATAATTTTAAAGTTTGTAAATCTGCTTCAAACATAGGGCTCAAAAAGGGTATTTCAAACTTATAACTCTAAAAAAATCAAGTAATTAAGGTTGTGGTAATAAGAAGGGGTAATTATTGTGAAATTCAAAAAAAACAAAGCCTTAAAATGGTTATTTTTCAAAAAATGCCCTCCAAAAACAAGATGAAAATTCGAGGTATTTTTTTCGGTATCGTTTTCGATTTTCTTCAGAAAAGGGAAAAAGGGCGTTAAAACATCAATCTTGGTTTTTTTCTTACTGAATTGTCTCGATTTTTGGAAAGAACCTCTTCGAAATATAGGATATTTGCAGGATGTATTTTACCTATCAAGAAAAAAGGATCTTTTACGAAAGCCATGGAACGGGCCCTTGTATAGTATTGTTACACGGTTTTTTAGAAAGCTCTTACATGTGGAAGGAGTTCCTTCCGGAATGGACAAAACGGAACCGGGTACTTGTTTTGGATTTTCCGGGTCATGGCAAGAGTGAGGTGTTAGCTGAAATACAAGGAATGGAGCTATTGGCAGCGGTAGTCAACGAACTCTTAAAGTACTTAGGGATTTCCGAAGTTTCTTTTTTGGGTCATTCCATGGGAGGATATGTAGCATTGGCCTTTTTAGAAGCTTACCCAGAAAAGGTTTCGAAAATAGTGCTGTTAAATTCCACTACCGAAAGTGATAGTGAAGAACGGAAAGAAAACAGAAACCGAGCCGTGGAAATTATTCAGAGAGACAAAGAAGTTTTTGTGAGTATGGGGATTTCCAATCTTTTTTCTGAAGACAGCCGAAGTAAATTCTCTTCAGAAATCAATCATTTAAAGAAAACCGCAAAGCAATTCCCGTCAGGAGGAATCATTGCTCTCGCAAAAGGGATGCGCGATCGTAAAGACCGGACTCAAGTACTTGCCCGTTTTAGTGGGATAAAACTTTTTGTATGCGGAGCACAAGATCCTATCGTGCCTTTAAAAGTTTCAGAAACGGTGGCAAAGCGTACCTCTTCAGAATTAATTATTTTGCAAGGAAGTCATATGAGTTGGCTGGAAAATCCTATCGAAATTGTTAAAATATTGCATTTTAACGATATTTTTTAGCTTTTAATCGATTTTTTAAAATTAATTTCTATATTTATCCCGAACCAAATAAAGATGGATATGGAATCACTCTCTAACCCTCGTACTTTTTCTTTATCTGGAATCGTTTGCAGTACATTTGGACATAATTATGTTATTACCCGTAAAGTCACTAATCACATTAACGAATATCGATGTAGGCATTGCGGAAAGGAAATGACCGATAATTTTTCGGGAAGTCTGGAGTTGCTTACTCATAAAATTAAAGAGGTAAATTCTTCATTAGCTTCTTTTCATAACAAAAAACATAAAAGGAGTATTGCCTCATGAAAAAACGAATACTGTGTAAATTATTTGGGCATCGCTTTATAAATTTGCATCCTCAAAAGTCTCTTATAAAGGAATATCGCTGCCGTTGCTGTAATCAAAAGTTCACGGTAGATGGTTACGGACGCATGGTAAAACTTTCTAGGTATTGGGAAGAAAACAATATGCGTTTTAAGAAAACCTTTCAGGAAAAAATTGTCGCATAGTTATTCGGAATCCTTAAAGGAATTCCATCCTTTGGCAATAATTGGAATTTTAGTGTTTGCCCGAGTAATTAAATGTACTCCTTCACTTTCTTTAGTGATATGTCCAATGACCGATAAGTTGGGGTTTCCTTTAATTTTCGGGAAATCTTCCATCGCCACGGTAAACAATAATTCATAATCCTCTCCACCACTTAGGGCAATGGTAGTGCTATCCATATTAAATTCTTCGCAAGTGGCAATCACTTGGGGGTCCAAAGGAATTTTATCTTCATAGATATGGCATCCAACATTTGATTGTTTTGTTAAGTGAAGAATTTCTGAAGAAAGCCCGTCGCTAATATCAATCATAGCGGTGGGAATTACCTTAAGTTCTTTTAGCAAGGCAATAATGTCCTTTCGTGCTTCGGGCTTTAGCTGGCGTTCTACTAAATAACTGTAAGGTTCTAAATCGGGCTGGGCATTTGGATTGGCCTTGAAAACCTGTTTTTCCCTTTCCAGCACCTGAAGCCCTAGATATGCCGCCCCAATATCTCCGGTCATCACTAACAAATCATTTTCTTTCGCTCCATTTCTTTGCACTATTTCTTCACTACGAGCTTCTCCAAGGGCCGTAATGCTAATCACCAATCCTGAAGTGGAAGAGGTAGTGTCTCCCCCTACCAGGTCTACTTGGTATATATTACAGGCTGTTTTTATCCCTTCGTAGAGCTCTTCCAGGGCCTCTACGGGAAACCTGTTGGAAACTGCAATGGAAACCGTTATCTGAGTTGCTGTTGCATTCATGGCATACACATCGCTCAAATTTACAATCACCGCTTTATATCCTAAATGTTTTAGGGGCATGTAAGACAAATCGAAGTGAACGCCCTCTACCAATAAGTCGGTGGTAATGACTTTTTGATTTTCTGAAGTTCCGGAAATTATCGCTGCATCGTCCCCAATGCCTTTTATGGAGGTTTTGTGGTATAGCTTAATATTCTGGGTGAGATGATCGATTAAACCAAACTCGCCAAGTTCAGTAATAGCGGTTCTTTGTGGGTTTTTATCTTCAAGCATGTGATAGTTGTTCTTCGGTAAAATTACATATTCTTTTACTTTCCATTAAATTTCCTCTGTGGAAACTGAGCGCATAGGGTCTAGATACTTAAATTTCAGGAATAAAACCTTTGTTTTAACAATAAAGTTTCCAATAATTGCCTAGTTTTGAAATGAAATTCTATTGCACAACTCATCAACCACATTTCTAAAATTGTAAAATGACTTGGTAAGTCCAGCCAAAGGCGTTTATTTTATGACCTGAATCATAACAAAAAAATAATAAATATAATACGCATGAAGAACTATTTATACTTTGCCTTTATGGCAGTTACAGCCATAACTTTTTCACAAACGCCTTGCGAGGGTGGATTTGCAGGAATTTATCCCTGTAATGGATATGATTTACAATCACATTTTTCCTTAGGCGATTTAGGGGCTTCAGAAGGGAATGATTCCTGGGGATGGACCGACCCAATGGATGGCAAGGAGTATGCACTTGTAGGTCTTGATAACGGAACGGCTTTTATTGATATTTCAGATCCAGTAAATGCTGTCTATCTTGGGAAACTGCCTACACACACCTCTCCAAGTATTTGGCGAGACATTAAAGTTTATGAAGACCACGCATTTATTGTGAGCGAAGCTGGGGGACATGGAATGCAGGTATTCGATTTAACACGCCTTCGAAATGTAAGCAACCCTCCAGTAACCTTTACGGAAGATGCGCATTACGATCAATTTGGGAATGCACACAATATTGTGATTAACGAAGAAACGGGTTTTGCCTATGCAGTAGGGACCAATACTTTTAACGGAGGGCCACATTTTGTAAATATTCAAGACCCCTTGAATCCTGTTTCGGCAGGAGGCTATGCTGTAGATGGATACACGCACGACGCTCAAGTAATTGTATATAATGGGCCCGATTCAGATTATACGGGTAGGGAGGTGTACTACGGAAGCAACGAAGACCGCTTTGTTATTCTGGATGTTACCAATAAATCCAATCCGCAGAACATTGCTACCGTAACGTATCCCACGGTGGAATATACGCATCAAAATTGGGTCACCGAAGACCGGAAATATGTTTTGTTGGGGGATGAGCAAGATGAACTTTTTGGAGGCGGATTTAATACTCGAACTATAGTTTTCAATGTAGAAGACTTGGACAATCCTTTTTTTGAATTTGATTACTTTGGCCCTACCCCTGCAATAGATCACAATGGTTATGTAAAGGGCAACACCTTTTATTTAGCAAATTACAATGCAGGTTTCAGGGCAATTGATATTAGTGATATTGAGAATCAGAACTTAACTGAAATTGGCTATTTCGATACCTATCCAAGCGATGATGACGTCGCTTTTAATGGAAGTTGGAATGTGTATCCTTACTTCGCTAGTGGAAATATTGTGATTTCGGGCACCAACGGATTTACTTTGGTGAAAGATCCTAGCTTAAATACATCAGGTTTAAGGGATACGGCCTTGTTAAAACTTTTCCCAAATCCGGTAAAGGACCAATTAACCATCAACTTATCTGATGAAATGATTACGAGTGTCACAATTTTTGATGTCCTTGGAAAAAAAGTTTTTTCAGAATCGAATTTTCAAAATTCCGAAGTAACCATAGATACTTCCAAATTAACCAATGGAATCTATCTCGTTAGGGTGAATGAAACGATGATACAAAAGATTATAAAATAACGCAAACGTGATTCTACAAAGAAATACCATAGCTATTCTACTGTTATCATTACTCTTCATGGCCTGTAATAAGGATGAAGGTGAAGTAATGGAAACGGAACCCACCCCTATTGAATATGTAGGTGAAATTGTTTGGGTGAAATCCCTAGGCGGAAGCGGGGTCGATCAAGCCAATTCAATTGTCGCCACCCAAGATGGAAATTATATCGTAGCAGGAACTACCTATAGCAATGATGGGGATGTAACTGGTAAAACCACTACCGATGCCGATTATTGGATTGTTAAAATAAGTGGGACCGGAACGGTTTTATGGGATAAAACCTATGGTACCGAAGAAGATGAAATAGCAACCCATATTGCCAATACATCAGAGGGAGGATATCTGGTTACGGGATATAGTCGGGGAAATAATTGTGGTTCCAATAGTAATAGCGGTTTTCACGATTATTGGTTGCTGAAGTTAAATGCTGAAGGAGAGGAAGAATGGTGTCAAAATTTTGGCTATGGGGGAAGTGATCAATCTTTTGATGCATTTGAAACCTCAGATGGCGGATATTTTGTCACAGGATATTTCGACGTTTCAGCCAGTGGAGGCGAAGGTAATGAAGATCGATCGGGAGCTGAAACATTACATGGGGTTGGGGAATACTGGTGCATTAAAATGGACGCCTCGGGTGCCTTTGTTTGGAAACGTTACTTTGGGGGGTCCAATAACGACCGAAGCTATAAAGCATTGGAAATGCCCGATGGGGATTTCTTATTGATGGGTTCTTCCGAGAGTGAAGATTTTGATATTACCGATAGTAAAGGAAGTTACGATTTCTGGGCTGTGAAGGTTGCAGCCAACGGAGACAAGGTTTGGACCAAATCTTTTGGCGGGACAGGAGTGGATGTAGGATATGGAGTCGCTCCTACCGAAACAGGAAATTATTTTCTCATTGGTGATACCCGAAGCGATGATATGGATGTATCCAACAATTATGGGAACGCCGATATTTGGGTAGTGGAAATGTCTGCAGGGGGAATGCTACTTTCAGAAAAAAGCTTTGGAGGTTCTCAATTTGACACAGGAAAAGGAATTTATCCTATCTCAAATAACAATTATTTGTTGTCGGGTTCTACCCGAAGTAATGATCAAGACATTTCTTTTAATAATGGGGAAAATGATGCTTGGATAGGGATTATGGACGCAAACAAGAACCTTATTTTTGAAAAATCCGTTGGAGGAAGTAACCTTGATTTTGGGGAAGATGCCATAGAGGCGTTGGATAATACCATTATTTTAGTGGGTAATACCGAAAGTGACGACGGCGATATTCCCGTCAATAAAGGTCTAAAAGACTTTTTAATAGTGAATATCAAATAAATTTTTAAAATAGAATGTATGAAGTTTTTTAAGGTTTTGATGCTTTGCCTTGGACTGGCAATGCTTACAGGGTGTAATAGCGATGATGATGCTGGAACAACTCCGCAGGAAGTTAACGTAGTTTTTACTTTTTCTCACTATTGGGACGGAAGTCAAATTCAAAATTCCGATTTTGATCAAACTTCCTATGTAAATGCCCATGGAGAGACCCTTACACTTTCGAAACTGGTGTACCTAATATCCGATATTACCTTTACCGCTCAAGATGGTACTGTGTACAGTGCAGAAGATTACAACCTCGTAAATGTTAGGGAAGGCCAAAATTTGTCGTTTACACCAAATGTGTTGCTTCCCGAAGGGGCCTATACCGTTTCTTTTACGTTTGGTTTTGATGATGAAGATAATTCCGGAAATTACCCCGACCTAAATTCGGCCGACGGAGGCTGGAATGTTCCCGACATGCTTGGGGGAGGGTATCACTACATGAGAATGGAAGGAAAATACCTTGCTGCAGGAACGACCGATGAAGTAAATTTTCAATACCATACTATTCGAGCAAATAAGCATACAACCTTGCCTCCGGGTCCGGATACTTTAGAATTATTGGAGGATACCTCTTTTGAAGTGAACTTGGGAGAAATCAACATTACTGCTGAGACCGGCATTGAAATTGATATGAACGTAGCCGAATGGTTCAAAAACCCTAATACATGGGACTTAACTCAATATTATACCGTTTTAATGCCTAACTATGAAGCCCAGATCTTGATGTATCAAAATGGAAAAAATGGAGTATTTGGTCTAGGCGCTACTACAGTACCATGAAAAGAAAAGTCGTAGTCATATTAGTTCTATCAATACTGGTTGTTGCTTGTAATAAGGAGGATGCAGCAGAGGAGGAATATCTAGCAACACCGGTTTCTTTGGAAATACCGCCCCTTTTCGAGGAAAATATCCTTCCACCAGTTATTCCGGAAGACAACCCCCTTTCTGAAGAAGGAATTGCCTTAGGGAAAAAACTTTTTTTTGACCCCATTCTTTCCGCAGATAACACGCAGTCTTGCGCTACCTGTCACCGACCGCAAAATGCCTTTACCGATCCTAGACGTTTCAGTATCGGAATTAATGGAGAGGAAGGTTTCCGAAATTCCATGCCTATTTATAATGCAGCATGGAATTATGGTGAAAAATTCTTTTGGGATGGAAGGGCTGGTTCTTTGGAAGAACAGGCCTTCGAACCTATTACCAATCCTATTGAGATGAACAATACTTGGCCCAATGCGGTCGCATCACTTCAAAATACCAATGTGTACCCTCCTTTGTTTGAAAGTGCCTTCGGAACCAAAACCATAGATTCTACCATGGTTTCCAAATCCATTGCACAATTTGTAAGAACCCTAATTTCTTCCAACTCAAAGTTCGATCGCTACTTAAGGGGCGAAGTGGCACTTACAGAAGCAGAGGCCAACGGATTGGACATTTTTTTAGACGAAAGCCGTGGCGATTGTTTCCATTGCCACGGAAACCCTTTAAATCCTTTGTGGACCGATAATATTTTCCACAATAATGGCCTGGACGAATTCTTTACAGATAAGGGGTTAGGTGCCGTTACTGGGGATCCCAGGGATGATGGAAAATTTAAAACACCTTCCTTACGAAACTTAGCCTTTACAGCTCCCTATATGCATGATGGTCGCTTCGAAACCCTTGATGAAGTAATTGATCATTACAGTGAAGGTTTGGTGTATTCGGAAACTATAGATCCCCTTATGAAAAAAGTAGGCGAAGGAGGTGTCCAACTTTCGGAAGAAGAAAAAGCAGCTCTAAAAGCATTTTTACTTTCCCTTTCAGATCCAAGCTTTATAAACAACCCAGATTTCAGGCCCTAACCCCTTCTTTGTTAATTATTACTTAAATCTATTGCACTATTAGGTTTAATTTTTCCTTTGCTATGGATAAGCAAAGGAATTACAGTATATTTGTAGATAATTTAGAACAAATCTATTTAGATGATTAAAGTTAGTGATACCGCCAAAACCAAAATCGTTCAGTTAATGAGCGAAGAAGGCTTTAACCCAGATAGCGATTACGTTCGTGTAGGGGTGAAAAGCGGGGGCTGTTCTGGGCTTTCTTATGAATTGAAATTTGACAAAGAGCAAGCTCCGGAGGATAAGCTTTTTGAAGATAATCTCGTGCGAATTGTCATTGATAAAAAGAGTTTCCTCTACTTGGTAGGAACCACCCTAGAGTATAGCGGCGGATTGAATGGAAAAGGATTTGTTTTTAATAATCCCAATGCGAATAGAACTTGTGGTTGCGGAGAAAGTTTTTCACTTTAAAAATTGCTGAAAAGAAATGGGAAAGTTTACTGAAGACGATTTAAAAAAAGAACTCGAGACCAAAGAATACGAGTATGGGTTTTATACCGATATTGAATCGGAAACCTTTCCGGTAGGTCTAAACGAAGATATTGTAAGGGCCATATCGAAAAAGAAAGAGGAACCCGAATGGATGACCGAATGGCGATTGGAAGCCTTCAGGGTTTGGCAAGAAATGGAAGAGCCTGAATGGGCCAATGTAACCTATGAGAAGCCTAACTTTCAGAATATTTCTTATTATTCGGCTCCTTCAAAAAAGCCGAAATACGAAAGCTTGGATGAGGTAGATCCCGAATTGCTGGAAACGTTCAATAAATTGGGTATTTCGCTCGACGAGCAGAAAAAATTGGCGGGTGTTGCTGTGGATATCGTGATGGATTCGGTTTCCGTGGCCACTACTTTTAAAGAAACCTTAGCCGAAAAAGGAATTATATTCTGTTCCATTTCCGAAGCCATCAAAAAGCATCCAGAACTCGTAAAAAAATACATAGGTTCTGTGGTTCCCAAAACAGATAACTTTTATGCGGCCTTAAACAGCGCTGTTTTTAGTGATGGTTCGTTTTGTTACATTCCCAAAGGCGTGCGATGCCCCATGGAACTTTCCACCTATTTCAGAATTAATCAGGCAGGAACAGGACAGTTTGAGCGTACTTTGGTGATTGCAGAAGATAGCAGTTATGTAAGTTATCTAGAAGGCTGTACAGCACCCATGCGGGATGAAAACCAATTGCATGCAGCGGTGGTCGAACTTATCGCCTTGGACAATGCTGAAATTAAGTATTCTACCGTTCAAAATTGGTTCCCCGGTGGAAAGGACGGGAAAGGGGGCGTGTATAACTTTGTCACCAAAAGAGGGCTGTGTGAGAAAAACGCAAAAATATCCTGGACACAAGTAGAAACAGGGAGTGCTGTAACTTGGAAATATCCCAGCTGTATTCTAAAAGGGGATAATTCCATTGGTGAATTTTATTCCATTGCTGTGACCAATAACTACCAACAGGCAGATACCGGAACCAAAATGGTTCACTTAGGGAAAAATACGCGAAGCACGATCATATCAAAAGGAATTTCCGCAGGAAAATCTCAAAATAGTTACCGGGGCTTGGTAAAAATCAATCCACGTGCCGAAAATGCGAGAAACTTTTCGCAGTGTGATTCCTTGTTGATGGGAAATAATTGTGGGGCCCATACCTTCCCATATATTGAGGCCAGTAATAAATCGGCCCAAATAGAGCATGAGGCTACTACGAGTAAAATTGGGGAAGACCAAATTTTTTATTGCAATCAAAGGGGTATTGATACTGAAAAAGCGATTGCCTTAATTGTTAATGGTTTCAGTAAGGAAGTTTTAAATAAACTTCCTATGGAATTTGCTGTAGAAGCCCAAAAACTATTGGAAATTAGTTTAGAAGGATCAGTAGGATAACTAAATATAATGCATCATGAAAAAAAGTATGTTTTTTGCAATGTTGTTTGTAGCCCTTGCAACATTTTCTTGTAAGAATTCTGAAAGTAAAGAAGCCTCAAGTCAAAGCGAGGAAAACAGTCAGAAACTGATGGACTCCAAGTATACTTCTTACACTGGGGAATATTTTTATTCTGAAGATGGGGCGGTTTTAAAAGGCAATCAATTTATTTATGCAGTTACCCTAGACGATATGGCCAAAGAGCTGGGTGAAAGAATTTCCAGTATAAAAAAAGAAGAGTATGATATGGTTCCTGTAGTAGTAATTGGTGAGGTACAAAGAAACCCCGCACTGGATGAAGGGAAGGAAGTTTGGGAACAAATCATTACCATAAAAGAAATTGTTTCTGTAGGAAGTGCTCCTGCAGAAGCCGATATAAAAATTGAAGAATCGAAAAGTTAAGTATGCTACAGATTAAGAATTTACACGCCAGTGTAGAAGATAAAGATATTTTAAAAGGAATTGACCTTCATGTAAAACCGGGGGAGGTTCATGCAATCATGGGTCCTAATGGTTCTGGGAAAAGTACCTTCGCATCCGTCATAGCCGGTAATGAAGATTTCGACGTAACCCAAGGGGATGTGTTGTTGGATGGGGAAGATATCAACGAGTTGGATCCCGAAGAAAGAGCGCATAAAGGCATTTTTCTTTCTTTTCAATACCCTGTGGAAATCCCGGGGGTCACGGTCACGAATTTTATCAAAACGGCTATCAATGAAACCCGAAAGGCTCAGGGCATGGAAGACATGCCCGCGGGTGAAATGCTGAAAAAAATAAAAGAAAAGGCCGATTTGTTGGATATCGATCGAAAGTTTCTTTCCCGCTCTTTAAATGAAGGGTTTTCTGGAGGGGAAAAGAAACGAAATGAAATCTTTCAAATGGCCATGATGGAACCCAAGTTGGCTATTTTGGATGAAACCGATTCCGGGCTAGATATCGATGCCCTGAAAATTGTAGCCAATGGAGTGAATAAGCTAAGAAGTCCAGAAAATGCTGTCATTGTGATTACCCACTATCAGCGACTGTTGGATTATATTGTTCCCGATTTTGTACATGTATTGTTAGACGGTAAAATCGTAAAGTCTGGCACCAAGGAATTGGCTTACGAGTTAGAAGAAAAAGGATACGATTGGATTAAAGAAGAAGTAAAAGCTTAACTATGAGCTTAAAAGACAAACTGATATCATCATATTTGGCCTTCGAAGATTATTTGCAGGAAGATTCTCCTATTCACGAACTTCGAAACCATGCCATTAAAAATTTTGAAACCAAAGGATTTCCTTCCAAAAAAGAAGAAGCTTGGAAATATACCTCTTTAAATTCTCTGTTGAAGGAGGATTACAGTATTTTCCCGAAGCAGGAATCATCCATTGAATTTAAGGACGTTAAAAAGTATTTTCTTCACGAAGTCGATACGTACAAAATTGTATTTGTCGATGGCGTATATAGTTCTTTTTTGTCCTCCACCACGCATGAAGGAATGGATATCTGTCTACTTTCTGCAGCGTTGAGCAAAGATAAATACAAGCCCGTTATTGAAACCTATTTCAATAAAGTTGCTAAAGAGGAAAGTTTGACTTCCCTCAATACGGCTTTTGCCAAAGAAGGGGCTTATATCTATATTCCAAACCACAAAGAAGTAGAAAAACCTGTAGAGATTGTAAATTTCTATACGGGTTCTGAAGCGGCTTTAATGCTTCAGCCACGTAATTTGGTAGTGGTGGGTGAAAACGCTCACATTCAAATCATTGAAAGACATCAAAGTCTTTCAGGAAATCCGGTGCTAACAAATTCAGTAACCGAAATATTTGCTGAAAAAAGGGCCTATATCGATTATTATAAAATTCAGAACGACCTGCCATCCGCTTCTTTAATTGATAGTACTTACATCAAACAAGAACGGGATAGTGTGTGCAGTGTGCATACTTTTTCATTTGGTGGAAAGTTAATACGCAACAACCTAAATTATTATCAGTACGGAGAACATTGTGATTCGATACTGAAAGGGATTACTATTTTGGAAGACAAACAGCATGTGGACCACAATACGTTAGTACACCACATTGCTCCCAACTGTGAGAGTCATCAGGATTACAAAGGTATTTTTGATGATCGCTCTACCGGTGTTTTCAACGGAAAAGTGTACGTAGAGAAAGATGCCCAAAAACTGGATGCCTTTCAGCAGAATAATAATATCTTAATTAGCGATAAGGCTACTATTAATGCCAAGCCGCAATTGGAAATCTTTGCAGACGATGTAAAATGTTCGCATGGTTGTACCATTGGGCAGCTAGATGAGGATGCGATGTTTTATCTGCGTTCCCGCGGAATTGGCAAAAAAGAAGCACGTGCTTTATTGATGTATGCTTTTGCCAATAATGTGTTGGAAAGTGTAAAAATCCCTGAATTGAAAAAACGAATCAATTTGCTGATCGCCAAGAAAATAGGGGTAAGCTTAGGATTCGATCTTTAAAAAAGAATTGCGGTGACATTTAATGTAGAAAAAATACGCCAAGACTTTCCCATACTTCAACGAAAAGTCAATGGGTATCCTTTGGTATATTTTGACAATGCAGCAACTTCCCAAAAGCCTCAAGCAGTGATCGACTGTATGGTCGATTATTATTCGCATTACAACGCGAATATCCACCGTGGAGTACATACGTTATCTCAGGAAGCTACAGATGCTTATGAAGCCGCTAGAAGAAAAATTCAAAAGCATTTTCAAATCCTTCATCCAGAAGAAGTGATTTTTACTTCTGGGACTACCCATGGTATCAACTTGGTGGCTCATGGTTTTGCAAATTTTTTAAAAAAAGGGGATGAAGTATTGGTTTCGGCCTTAGAACATCATTCCAATATTGTGCCTTGGCAGATGTTGTGTGAAAAAACGGGGGCTATTTTAAAAGTAATTCCTATGAACGAGGCAGGCGAGTTGGTAATGGATGCTTTTGAAGCGTTACTTTCAGAAAAGACCCAATTGGTTTTTATTAACCATGTCTCTAATGCTTTGGGGACTATCAATCCCATTGCTGAAATAATTGACAAAGCCCATGCAAAGGGAGCGGCGGTATTAGTCGATGGAGCCCAATCCTGCGCTCATGAAAAACCTAACTTGGCTGAATTGGACGTCGATTTTTACGTCACTTCAGCGCATAAAATGTGTGGTCCTACCGGAGTAGGAATTCTTTATGGGAAAAAACAGTGGCTAGAGAAGCTTCCTCCTTACCAAGGAGGAGGGGAAATGATTAAGGAAGTGACTTTTGAAAAAACCACCTATGCCGAATTGCCCCATAAATTTGAAGCAGGAACCCCTAATATTTGTGGAGGCATCGCCTTTGGAGCAGCGGTAGATTATTTAAATAGCATAGGTTTTGATGAAATTGAAGCCTATGAAAAAGAATTGTTGCACTATGCTACCCAAGAATTGCTGAAAATAGAAGGATTGAAAATTTACGGAACCTCCAAGAAAAAGACTTCGGTGGTTTCTTTCAACATCAAAGATATTCACCCTTACGATATAGGAACTATTGTTGACAAACTGGGCATTGCTGTAAGGACTGGGCATCATTGTGCACAGCCTGTGATGCAGTTTTACAAAATCCCTGGCACGGTTCGTGCCTCTTTTTCATTCTATAACACCAAAGAAGAGATCGATAAATTGGTAGAAGCGGTTAAAAAGGCAAAATCGATGCTTAGTTAACACATTTTTAAAAGCTTCTCTCTAAGTTTTGTAGTATCTTCGGAATAATTAAAACAGCAACAAATGAAAAAGTTCATCTTAATTTTACTAACAACCGTACTCTTTATAAGTTGTGACGAAACAAAAAAAGTAATTGATGCCGCTGGAAACGTTCAGCTTTCAGGAACCTATAACGTGGTAACTGTGGGAGGGGAAACGGTGCAAAATAACAATCCTTACATTACTTTTACAGCTTTAGACAAAGCGATAAACGGTAATACGGGCTGCAATAGTTTTTTTGGTAAATACACCTTGGATCTTTATGCCCTATCTTTTATGGATATTGCCTCTACCGAAAAAGCTTGTGACCAACCCATTATGGATGTAGAAAATGCTTTTTTACAAGCCTTAAGAAATACGGGCTCCTATCAAATACAAGATGGAGTGTTAACACTTTATTCCAAGAATGATCGGGCGGTATTGTTAACAGCTCAAAAAGAGAAGAATTCGGAAAATTAATTCATGAGTATCTCACAAATACAAGAAGAAATAATTGAGGAGTTTTCCCTTTTCGATGATTGGATGGATAAGTATGAACATCTCATTGAAATGGGAAAGTCCCTACCTATTATTGAAGAAAATTTAAAAACGGAGGATAAACTGATTAAAGGCTGCCAAAGTAAAGTATGGCTCCATGCCGAATTAAAAGAAGGAAAGGTGGTGTATACAGCCGATAGCGATGCCATTATTACCAAAGGGATTATTGCGGTATTAATACGGGTGTTTTCACATCAGGCACCAGAACATATTGTCGAGGCCAACACCCAGTTTATTGATGAGATCGGGTTAAAGGAACACCTTTCGCCCACAAGGGCCAACGGATTGGTCTCTATGATCAAACAAATGAAATTATATGCAGTGGCGTTTCAAGCGCAAATAGATAACTAAAAGAATATGAGTACAACCGAAATAGATACGACCGAGTTGGGGGAAAAAATAGTGAAGGTTCTAAAAACTATTTTTGATCCAGAAATACCTGTTGATATCTACGAATTGGGTCTTATTTATGATGTTCTTGTAAATGAAGACCAAGAAGTGAAAATTTTGATGACGCTTACCACTCCCAACTGTCCTGTGGCAGAAACCCTTCCTTTGGAAGTTGAAGAAAAGGTAAAAAGTATAAAAATGGTGAAGGACGCGGAAGTAGAAATCACTTTCGATCCGCCTTGGAGCCAGGATTTAATGAGTGAAGAAGCCAAACTGGAACTGGGGATGTTATAATGGAAGGAGAAATTATAAATAGGGTGGCCAATAGTGCTTTAGTAACATTCGATCTAGAAGCTTTTTATCCTCAAGGGAAACGAATTTCCTTAGATATTTCACAATGGTTATTTGAAGGATTGATTTTAAAGGAAAAGGATTTTCGAGCTGCTGTAAAAGATTTAGAAGTTTCCCAATATCAAGATTGCTATGTGGCCATCTATTGCAGTTCGGAAGCCATTGTACCTGCATGGGCTTATATGTTGGTTGCTTCCAGACTTTCAGAAGTAACAAAAAAAGTAGCCGTAGGGACATTGAACGATTTGGAAACCTTGCTGTTTACGGAAATCATCCAAAATATGGATCTATCCCATCTAGAAAATAAACCCGTGATCATAAAAGGTTGTGCACACAAACCCATTCCCGAAAACGCCTTTATCCTCCTTACCCAAAAGCTTCGCAAGGTAGCCAAAAGTGTGATGTATGGTGAAGCATGTTCGGCAGTCCCCCTTTTTAAAAACAAATAACTGAATTTCAGTTTTTTTGGAATTTCGACCCACGCTATTTTTTGTTAAAATTTTCTTTCCCTGAAAAAAAAAGCACAGTACTTTTGTGCCAAATTCTAAAATAAAACCGATGAAAAAAATACTATTTTTTCTAGCACTTTTTTCAAGTGCCTTTATGATGCAAGCGCAAGAAGATGCCTCTTCGGAAGAAGAAAATAAAGACGGATGGAGTAAGGAAGGGAATATTTCCTTGTTATTCAGCCAAGCAGCCTTTAATGCCGAATGGACAGGTGGAGGTACTTCAAACTATGCTGCAAATTTGAACCTTTCCTATACAGCCAATTACAAAAGTGGTGATTGGGCTTGGGACAACCGATTGTTGGTGGACTACGGTATTAGTAAAACCAGAGACCAAGAATTCACCCGTAAAACAAGTGACCGATTTGAGATCAATTCTATCTTAGGAAAGCAAATCAATGAAAGCAATTGGTATTATTCTTATTTCCTGAATTTTAAAACACAAATGACCTCTGGGTACGTGTTCGGGGAAGATGCCAATGGAAATGAAACCAGAACCGAGACTACCAAGGCTTTTTCACCAGCTTACTTACAAACAGGTCCTGGAGCCCTTTGGAAAAAGAGCGACAACTTATTTGTGAATATCTCACCTGCAACAGCAAAGTTTATTTTCGTAAATGGAGATTTTACCGATATAGGAAGCGATCAAGCCTCTATTGATGCTTTTAACGAAGCAGGGGGGTATTTTGGGGTAGAGGCAAATGAAACCATGCGTTTTGAGTTTGGAGCCTCTTTAAATGCTTATGCCAAGTTCAAAATCATGGAAAACATTTCTTTTGAAAACATTTTGAATCTTTACAGCAACTACCTTGAAGATCCGCAAAACGTAGATATAGACTATACGGCTAATGTAGTTATGACCGTGAATAAGTGGATTACTGCCAATGTCGCTTTCCAAGCTATTTACGATGATAATGCCGTTCAGGCATTCCAAATTCGTGAAGCATTGGGGGTAGGGCTAACCTATGGTTTCTAATAAAAAAACTACAATCATTTTGGAAAAGCCTGTGACATTCACAGGCTTTTTTTATTCTTCTGTATATTCCGGATAGAGGAAATTATTGTAGGGAAATCTGGTAATGTGTATATCCCGCACTTTTTCATAGACAATCCTTCGGAATTCCTCCCAGTTTTCTTTGTTCAAGGCGGAAACAAAAATAGCATCGCCATCGGTTCGCGCCATGTAGGTTTTCTTCCATTCAGCAAGTGAGTAATGGGCGGTGGTTTTTTCTGAAACTAAATCATCTTCCTCAATTATTTCGGGTTGATACGCATCAATTTTATTAAAAACCATTAAAGTAGGTTTGTCTTTGCTATCTATTTCATCCAAAATTTTATTCACCGAAGCAATATGGTCTTCAAAGGAACCATGCGAAATATCCACTACGTGCAATAATAAATCGGCTTCCCGAACTTCATCCAAGGTACTTTTAAAGGATTCGACCAATTGGGTGGGAAGTTTTCTAATAAACCCTACCGTATCACTTAATAAAAAAGGTAGATTGCCAATCACGACTTTTCGTACGGTCGTATCTAAAGTCGCAAAAAGCTTGTTTTCGGCAAATACTTCACTCTTGCTTAAGACATTCATAAGGGTAGATTTTCCCACATTGGTATATCCTACCAAGGCTACACGAACCAAGCTTCCCCGGTTGCCGCGTTGCACCTCCATTTGTTTGTCGATTTTTTCCAGCTTCTTTTTTAAAAGGGCAATACGGTCCCTAACAATTCGGCGGTCGGTTTCAATCTCGGTTTCACCAGGACCCCGCATTCCAATACCCCCTCGCTGTCTTTCAAGGTGCGTCCACATTCCTGCTAGTCTTGGAAGTAGGTATTCGTACTGGGCGAGCTCTACTTGGGTTCTTGCATAACTGGTTTGTGCCCGTTGGGCAAAAATATCGAGAATAAGATTGGTTCGATCGATAATCTTACACTTCAGCAGTTTCTCAATATTTTTTTGTTGGGCAGGAGAAAGTTCATCATCAAAAATAGCCGTGCCCACTTCATGTTCCTTTACATAGTCCCTTACTTCTTCCATCTTTCCCGTACCAATAAATGTCTTAGGGTTCGGGACTTCCATTTTTTGGGTAAATCGTTTTAAGACTTCCCCTCCAGCGGTATAAGCAAGGAACTCCAATTCGTCTAGGTACTCTTTGGACTTTTCTTCATCCTGAATTTTGGTGATGAGCCCAATTAATACTACTTTTTCATATTCGTGTTCTTTCGGTTCTAGCATAGATTTTTATTAGAAACACAAAGGTACAAAACTGTTTGCAGCTGTTTTTGTAATTTGCACTTAAAACCATTCGATGTTTCAGGAGGCTTCAAATACCCATAATTATTTTACAGTAGGGTTCTACAACCTTGAAAATCTATTTGATACGGTAGACGACCCAAAAACCTTAGACGATGACTTTACAGCAGAAGCTTCCAAAAAATGGAATGATAAGCGACTTCAGAAAAAGCTACGGAAATTAGGAAAAGTTATCTCCAAATTGGGCTATAAGGAAATTGGACATCCTCCTGTTATTTTGGGCGTAGCAGAAGTTGAAAACAGTAATGTTTTGGAGCAATTGGCACACTCAAAACACCTAAAGGAAAAACAATACGGTTACGTGCATTTTGATTCTCCAGATGAAAGGGGAATTGACACGGCGCTTTTATATAGAAAGGATTATTTCAGCGTCAAGAATAAAGAGGCTCATTCCTTATATGTTGAAAATGAACTTGGTGAGCGGGATTTTACTCGTGATATTCTTCATGTATATGGAATACTAGGAGGAATGCCACTGCACGTTTTGGTAAACCATTGGCCATCAAGAAGGCAGGGTACCGAGGAGACTTCGTATAAAAGGGTAAAAGCGGCTCAAAAAAACTTGGAGATTGTTCAGGAAATCCTAAAAGGGGAACCGGAGGCAAGAATCTTGATCATGGGAGATTTCAATGATGACCCACACAGTAAAAGTGTAAAGACCCTAACTTCAGATAATTTTTACAATCCTATGGAATTACTGTTAACCCGCGAAAGCGGGAGTTTGGGACACCGGTATGCTTGGCATTTGTTTGATCAGATCATCGTATCTCATAATTTTCTCAAGGGACATGATAATAAGTTCCAGTTTAAAACAGCACGCATTTATAAACCGAAGAATATTCAAGAATACAAAGGAGGGTATAAAGGCTTTCCGTTTCGAACCTATGTAGGGACAAAATACCGTGGGGGTTTTAGCGATCACTTTCCGGTATATGCTATTTTTTCAATTGGGAAATAAACTTTGGGTAGGTGTAATTAATCGGAAATTTATTTCAACTTAACTAAAATTTAATATTGCCATTACTTATTTCAGTTTTTTCTTTACTTTAGTCGCAAAATAACCACCAATCATCTTTTAAAATGAAGATATATCTATCTTTTTTTCGCTCCTTTGAGTTGAAAAATCTCTTTGTTATTGCTGTTTTTTTTCTAGGATCCATGACTTCTTTTGCGCAAGGGCCTGGTTCTCTTTTTGTGGATGCAGGACCTGACGTTACCATTGATTGCTCTAATGGTTCTGGATGTACAGACCTTACCGCGAATTTCTTGGAAACTTTTGAGACCATCAGTGAAACATACACGGTCGAAGGTATTCCCTATAACCCTCCCTTTCCATTTGATGGTTTGGCCAATTCTTTGAATCCAAATATTGACGATGCTTGGTCTCCGGTAGATAACCTTCCTTATGACTTTTGTTTTTTTGGAAATGTGGAAACAGAATTTCAGGTAGGTTCCAATGGGGTGATACGTTTTGATGTAGACCCGGGAGACACGACCAATGGATGGTCTTTTACAGAAAATTTACCAAACAATACCAACCCTACGTTAGCAGAAGCTAACGTTTTTACTCCTGGACATGATATTGATCCTTCTGTTTCTACCACGGAAGAGATTGCCTATGAGGTTTTGGGCACCTTCCCTAATCGGGTTTTGGTGGTTTCTTATTTTGAAGTGCCCATGTTTTCTGGGGCATGTAATAACTTATTGGCTACCCAGATGGTAGTTTTTTATGAGTTTTCCAACGTAATTGAAATTTACATTCAGGATAAACCCTCTTGCCCTTCATGGAATAGTGGAAATGCTGTTATTGGTATTCAAAATAATGATGGAGACATTGCGTATGTACCACCCGGAAGAAATACTTCAGACTCTCCTTGGACAGCCACTAATGAAGCTTGGCGTTTTACTCCAGATGGAGCGCCAACCTACGTTTTTGAATGGTTGGATGCTTCGGGGACCGTCATAGGGACCGATCCTACAATTGAGGTTTGTCCTACCGAAGTTTCGGTTTATACAGCTAGGGTCACTTACAGTAACTGTAATGGGGATGTAGTGGTTTTGGAAGATGAGGTAGAAGTGACTCCAGCGCCAGGAAGCTTTAGTGTGGATTTGGGAGGTGATCAAGTTTTTTGTGATACCCCTTCTTATGATATCACTGCAGCATTAGATGGCGCAGACCCTGCAGATGCTACCTTTTTATGGAATACTTCGGAAACGACACAAACCATCACGGTTTCTGCAACAGGAACGTATTCAGTAGACGTAACCGTAGCTGGTTGTACAGTAACGGAAAGTGTTGAGATCACGTTCCTTACCAGCCCAGATTGTAACATTGAGCCCGTTTGTGAAAGTGTTGATTTTGAAGAGAACTTTGGTACAGGTACTGGACGGGTCTGTGATTTAAATGGAGCTTCTACAACGTATATCTGTAACGATTTAAGTCAGATAGAAGATGGCGAATACACCATTAGCAATACCTCTACAGGCTTAAATACCGGTTGGCATGTAGGCATGGAAGACCATACGGAAGGGGATGTAGACGGTAGAATGCTTTTTGTGAATGCCGATTTTAACCCAGGGGAATTCTATAGAAGAACCATCACTTTGAATCCAGATGGGGACTATTTCTTCAGCGCCTGGATTACAACGGTGTATGATACCGATACCAATATTTGTGGAGGAACAAGTATTCCTTCCAACGTTATTTTCAGAATTGAAGATACTTCTGGAAACCTAATAGAAGAAACCAATACAGGGGATATTCCTAATGGTCCAGACCCTAACTGGCAAGAGTATTTGATCAATTTCAACACAGGGGCAAACTCAGACATTCAGTTGGTATTGATCAACAACTCCATAGGTGGCTGTGGTAACGATCTTGCGATCGATGATATTACCTTGTCCTTGCAAAATAGCCAGCCTCAAATTGTCACTCCAGACGATATGTTTAGTTGTGATCAATCTGGGGGGACAGGATCAGCAACCTTCGATTTAGAAAGTCAGATTCCTACTATTTTGGATGGTCAAGACCCTGCACAGTTTAATATAACCTTCCATTTAAGTCAGTTAAATGCCGAAGCCAATATTGGAGCCATTGATACGCCTTCTGCTTACGAAAACACAGAAAATCCGGAAACCATTTATGTTCGGGTTGAAAAAGCTTCAGAGCCTACGTGTTATAGCACTGTAGAATTTGATTTGTTGGTGGGTGAAACGGTAGACCTTCAAATCGACCTTTCTGAAAGTTTTGAAATATGTCAAGGTGAGGATTTTCCAGAATTAAACGCTACTCCACAAAACCCAGATGTCGATTTAACCATTGTCACCTATGAATGGGTCGATGGAGATGGAGCCATTGTGTCCACCGATGCAGTGTTTACTCCTACTTCAGCGGGGACTTACACTGTAACGGTTACTTTCCCACCTTGTAATGAGGAAACCTTATCGACTACAATTACCGTTACCGAACCTCCGGTGCTCGATTTAGGACAAGATGTTGTGCTTTGTGAAGGAGAGAGTTTCGAAATTATTCCTGAAATTACTGGAAACACCGATGGAATCTCCTACCTATGGAGCACAGGTGAAACCAGTGAAACCATAGTGGTGGACGCCTCTGGAACCTATGATCTAGAAATTACGGTAGGCTCGTGTGTCGTTACCGATTCAATAAACATTGAGATTAATGAGAATCCTATAGTAACTATTGGTGATGATTTCAAAACTTGTCCAGATGAGACCAATGTGCTCACGGCTAGTAGTGATCAAAGTGATGTTACTTACCAATGGTATTTAAATGGTGAAATCCTTACAGGGGAAACCAATAGTACACTCGAGTTTTCCATTCCTTCCAATACGGTTGGGGGACAAATTTATACTGTTGAAGTAGCGGCAGGATCTTGTGTGTCTTCAGCAGATATAACAGTTCAATTATACGATGTAGATAATTGTACTATTTCTGAAGGACTGTCCCCTAACGGCGATGGCCTTAACGATTGTTTGGATTTAGAATTCCTATCCGATCGTACCGATGGCTTTTCTTTGGAAATGTTCAATCGTTATGGGATGAGTGTTTACCAGAATTCAGATTATATAAATGAATTCTGCGGAATTGACCAAGACGGGAATGAGCTTCCTACGGGAACGTATTTTTATGTGTTGAAATTTAATACTCCTGACGCCATTTATGGTGAGGTAAAAACAGGATGGATTTATATTAATAAAGCAGAAAACTAATATCATAAAACAACCAAGATGCCACTAAAGAAAATACTACTTACATTTTTCTTTCTAAGCACTTTTGCGGGTTTTGCTCAAATTTCGATCGATGAAACCCTCACGGTACAAGAGCTTGTAGAGGATGTGTTGATCAATTCAGATTGTGCGGAAGTTTCCAACTTTTCTTCTTCTACTGGAACCGATTTTGGAGATGTAAATGGAATTGCTTTTTTTGACGCAAACGGCTCCGATTTCCCTTTCTCATCGGGAGTGATTTTGAGTTCTGGAAATGTGCAAAATGCCCCAGGACCTAACTTAACAGTCCATAGTGACGGAGGGTTTGGTTGGCCTGGAGATGCCGACTTAGAAGCAAACACCACAGCAACAAGTACCAACAATGCTTCGTGGATTCAGTTTGATTTTACTCCTTTTGTGACCGAAATCAGCTTTGATTTTATCATGGCTTCGGAAGAATACAACGAAAATTTTGAATGTACCTTTTCCGATGCCTTTGCTTTTATCCTAACAGACCAAAGTACGGGAATCTCCCAAAACTTGGCGGTACTACCTGGAACGACGACTCCTATTGAAGTAACCAATATTCGCCCTGAAGTAATAGGGCAATGCAATGCTGTAAATGAAGAGTTTTTCGATCAATATAATTTTGAGCCAGTTGCCAACCCAAACGTGAATACCATCCCTGCTGCTGAAGCTCCTATCGATTTTAATGGACAAACCATTCAGCTTACCGCAACAGCGACGGTGGTTAGTGGGAATGACTATACCATAAAACTAGTAGTGGCCGATGAAAGCGACACAGCTTTCGATATGGCCGTTTTTTTGGAAGCCAATAGCTTCAATATTGGTGCGGTAGATTTAGGAGGGGATATTTTATTAGGTTCTGGAGATGCCCTTTGTACGGGTGAGGTAATTACGTTAGATGCAGGAACCCTTCCAGATGCTACCTATATGTGGTTTAGGGATGGAGTGGAAATCCCAGGAGAGACGAATCCTACTTTAGATGTTTCCGAAACAGGGCTTTATAGGGTTGAAGTTTCCCTAGCCTCTGGTGGGTGTACAGCAAATGACGAGGTCTTGGTCGAATTTTTCTCGCTTCCTGCATTCGATTTGGGAGAAGATATCCTAGGATGTGACAATTCTCCAACAATTTTGGATGCTACAGTGACCAATCCTTCCGAATTGACCGATATTAGCTATAAATGGTTCCAAGATGGTGTAGAGATTGTGGGCGAAACCAACCCAACCCTTGAAGTTACGGAAGCAGGGCTTTATACTGCTGAAGTTACAGGTAATGGCTGTGTGTCCACCGATGCTATTACCGTAAGTATTTTGGCATTTACCATCGATCTTGGCGGAGATCAAATAGTTTGTGACGAAGCTTCTTATACGATAACTGCAGCACTAGACGGAATCAATCCTTCTGATGCCAGTTTCTTGTGGAGTACAGGGCAAACTACGCAATCTATTACAGTTACCACTTCAGGCGATTATACGGTGACAGTTACTTCCCAAGGATGTGAAAAATCGGAAACAGTTACAATTCTTTTTTCTGAAAGCCCTGTAATAGATTTAGGAGACGATTTTGAAACGTGCTTTACTGAGGCCGTAATATTGGATGCATCGCCTGCCAATTACAATCCTTCCGAAGCAAACTACCAATGGTTTTTGGATGGGAATGAAATTGAAGGAGCCACCCAAGCTACCCTTACCATTACTCAAACAGGACTGTATCGTGTAGTGGTTACCGCTGGAAATTGTATTTCTGAAGATACTATTTTGGTTTCTCCAAGGGAAGACTTGGTGGTAACATTGGGAGACGATTTTAGAACTTGTCCTAACGAGACACAAATTCTAACGGCCGTTACCGATGAAACAGATGTTACGTATCAATGGTATTTAAATGGAGAACTTATTACAGGTGCTTCCGAAGCAACCTTGGAAATCACCATTCCTGAAAATGAAATAGGCTCTCTTACCTATACCGTAGAAATCCTCTTGGGAGAATGTTCTGGGACGGCAGAAGTAACTATTTTGCCTTATGATATTGATAATTGTACCATTTCAGAAGGGCTTTCCCCTAATGGTGATGGTCTTAACGATTGCTTAGATCTTCAGTTTTTAGTAGATCGTAGTGGAGTACTATCCTTGGAAATATTCAATAGATATGGATTGAGCGTTTTTCAAAATGAAGACTATATCAATGATTTCTGTGGAATCGATAGCGACGGGAACGCCTTAGGGACCGGAACCTATTTCTATGTATTAAAGTTTGAAAACCCAGATCCTGTATACGGAGAACTAAAAACAGGCTGGATATATATTAACACCGAAGAATAAAACTAACGAGAATAATAAACAACCATAATAATGAAAAAGCTGTCACTATTAGTAATTTTAATTTGTATACTAGGTACCAGTATTGTAACGGCTCAGCAAGATCCTCAGTACACACAATACATGTACAATATGAATGTCGTAAACCCAGCATATGCAGGCTCTAAAGAAGCACTGTCTTTAACGGCTTTGTACCGTAAGCAGTGGTCTGGACTAGAGGGCGCTCCAGAAACCATTACTTTTTCGGGACACTCTCCAATATCAGATAAAGTAGGTTTGGGGCTTTCAGCAATTAAAGATGAGTTAGGTCCAGTGAAAGAAACCAATGTGTATGCAGATTTCTCCTATACCCTTCAAATGAGTGAAAGCTTGTATTTGGCATTAGGTATAAAAGCGGGAGCCACCTTTCATGATGTGGGATTAACCGATTTAACGACTCAGGATATTAATGACCCTTTTTTCTCTACCGATATTAATAATACGTATCCTAACGTAGGAGCGGGTGCTTTTTTCTATGGTGACAATTTTTATATTGGTCTTTCGGTACCTAACTTCTTAACGTCGGTACATTTAGATGAAAATGGATTGAAATATGGAAGTGAAACCATGCACTATTTTGCAACAGCAGGATATGTATTTCAGGTTAATGAAAACTTCAAATTAAAACCTTCTACCATGGTGAAATCTGCTTTTGATGCACCACTTTCCTTCGATGTCAACTTAAACGCACTATTCTACGAAAAGTTTGAAATAGGAGCTTCTTACCGTTTGGAAGATTCTTTTGCAGGGATGGTTGGGTTTCAGGCGACCGATTTCCTAAGAATAGGATACGCTTACGATCACGTTGTAAGTGAATTGGATGTGGTGACCAATGCATCGCACGAAGTTATTTTAACTTTCGACCTTATTTTCAAGCAAAAATCACTTCGTTCACCTAGATACTTCTAATAGTTAACTTTATAAGTTCAGTAACATGAAAAATATTTTTACACTTCTTCTTATATGTGCAGTAACATTTGTCACTGCTCAAAATAAAGACACCAAAAAAGCAGATGAACTCTATAATAGGCTTGCGTATACCGATGCAGCCGAAGCCTATCAAAAATTGATTAAAAAAGGGAAAGGGGACCGCTACGTTTTTGAACAATTAGGAAACTCCTATTATTATATCAACGATACCAAAAAAGCAGAATCTTACTATAAACGTGTGGTAAAAGGCCGTAGTGTAAAACCAGAAACGGTTTACAATTATGCACAAGTCCTTAAAGCGAATGGCAAGTATAGTGATTACAACACTTGGATGAAAAAGTTTGCTGAAATGGAACCCAGCGATTCGAGAGCACAGGAATTTATGAAGAACCCTAATTATGTTCCCCAAATCGTTGAAGGGTATGCCACTTTTGAAGCTAAAAACCTGGAAGATATCAATACCGAATATTCAGAATTTGGGGGAATAACCAAAGAAAAGGATTTCTACTTTTCTTCCGCAAGAAATACCTCCCGTAAAAAATACCACTGGAACGAAGAGCCTTTTTTGGATATTTATAAAGCAGAGCATGTTGGGAATACGGTTAAAAACGCAACCCTTTTGGAAGGCGATGTAAATACCAAATTTCATGAAGGGAATATGACCTTTTCCCCCGATGGAAAACGCATGTATTTTGATCGTAACGACTATTTGAACGGAAAATACGAAAAGAGTGAGGAAGGCATCAATCAAATCAATTTGTATTATTCCGAATGGGTGAATGGCGGTTGGAAAGGGACCTATGCAGTGCCTTTCAATAGTAGTGAATACTCTACAGGGCATCCAGCTCTAAGCCCCGATGGTAAAACTTTATATTTTGTAAGTGATATGCCCGGTGGGCAAGGAGGATCAGATATTTATAGGGTAAGTGTGGATGCGGAAGGAAACTTTGGAACTCCTAAAGCGTTAGGAAGTAATATCAATACCGAAGGAAAAGAAGTATTCCCTTACATCGACGCTAACGGAGCCCTATATTTTTCTAGTGATGGACATATGGGACTCGGGGGATTGGACGGATTTTATGCGGAAGCCAGTGGCAATGGATTCAAAGATCCGGTAAACTTAGGAAAAGGGGCCAATACAGAGGATGATGACTTCGCTTTCATCTATAATCCAAACACTAAAGTTGGATATATGAGTTCCAACCGAAAAGGTGGAAAGGGAAGTGACGATATTTATATGATTACTCCAGTTGAGCCACCTTGTAAAGTAGATATGGACATCATGGTAGTAAATGAATATACTGGAGAGCCTATCTTCGGCGCTCGATTAGACTTATACGATGGGGAAGAAAACATGCTTACTTCAAGAACGACTGCAGAAGACGGAAACGGAAGTATTGAAGGCGCTTGCGATCAAGACCATATTGTACAAGCCGTTATGAGAGGGTATGAGCCTAATTCTGTAGAAGTAGCGGCGCAAGGAAAAGGAAAAGTTTCCAAAACTATCAAACTGCGACCTATAGAAGCCATTATTGTGGATGACAAGGTTGAGCTAGATCCGATTCTTTTCGATTATGATAAGCATAATATTAAGCCACAAGCTGCATTCGAATTGGATAAGCTGGTTGATATCATGCAAAAATACCCTAATATGAAGATTAAGGTGAATAGTTATACCGACAATAGAGGAAATGATCAATACAATAAAGAACTTTCTGAAAGACGTGCGCAATCTACCGTACAGTATGTTATTTCTAAAGGAATTGATGCCTCTAGGATTAGCGGGGAAGGATTCGGGGAGGAAAACCCAGCTGTACCTTGTGGTGATAACTGTAGCGACGCAGATCATCAGAAAAACAGAAGATCCGAATTTATTATCGTAGAGCGTTAAAAGTTTCATAACTAACCAAATAATCAAGACCCTACTGAAAAGTAGGGTTTTTTGTTTCAATAACTTTTACCACTCAAACTATTGAAAAAAGAATTTAATAAGTTATTGCTACTCAATATTAAAAGTGAATGTAAATAATTGTAAACGAAAGTAAATAGGTAACTACCGAATAGTATTTGAGCGCTGTACTAAGTTTGCCTTGTCGAACTCAATGAAGTATCGATAGTGTAAACTGTTTAACTATTAAATTTAAAATTATGAACACGCTTAGAAACAAAGTACAGTTGATTGGAAACCTTGGGAATGATCCTGAAATCATTACGCTCGAATCTGGTAAGAAATTAGCTAAATTCTCAATTGCTACGAATGAAAATTATAAAAATGCGCAAGGGGAAAAGGTGACCGATACCCAATGGCGCCACGTCGTTGACCATTTGCGACATCGAATTAACCGCCCAAAAGCCGCTGCCTAAGGGCTATCCCGTAAACCCATCCTCTTTTGGAGACTATATAAGGCAGTACCGAATGGCACATTGCTATTCTGCTTTTGAATTGTCTTTAGAACTCGATGTTTACGAATCAACTATATACAAATGGGAGTATGGCAAAACCAAACCCACTCCAAAAAACATTCAAAAAATAATCGAATTTATGGGCTATGACCCACGAATTCATAATCCTTTAAAAATTGAAAATTATGAACTCACTTAGAAATAAAGTACAACTTATAGGTAGATTAGGACAAGATCCAGAAATTATCACTTTTGAAGATGGTGGTAAAATTGCAAGATTTAATCTGGCAATAGATGATAGCTATAAAGACAAACAAGGAAACAAGATAGAGCGTACCTACTGGCATCCAGTAGTAGTAAAAAATGGTCTTGTGAAAGTTGTTGAAAATTACATTACCAAAGGAAAAGAAATTGCTATCGAGGGCAAATTAACAAATCGCTCTTGGGATGATAATGACGGTAAGAAACATTATGTAACCGAAGTTGTTGTAAACGAGTTACTAATGCTTGGAAAATAGTGTTTTAAGAGGCTATCATTTGATAGCCTCTATTTTTTGTATTAATTTAAATTGTTTTTTACGTGCCAGATTAATTCATATTATTAAAAAATTTGTTATTTCTGTACCTGTTCTCCAATTCATATTTAGGTGGTTTTTTTATAACTCCAAACTGCCAAACTATTCATTACAATGGCATAGGCCAATGTTTTTATGGCTAACGGAAGAATATCGGTAAAACCAGAGCCTTTGAGCATTACCATTCGTATGATTTCCACAAAATACTTCACAGGATTAAATTCCGTAAGTATCTGTGCCCATTTTGGCATACTTTCAATAGGTGTAAACAAGCCACTCATCAATATGAATATCACGACAAAAAACCACGAAATAAACATAGCTTGTTGTTGTGTATCGGTAAAGTTTGAAATGAAAAGTCCCATTCCTAAAATTACCAAAATATAAACCGAGGTATAGGCATAGAGCAGTCCCAAGCTTCCTATCATAGGTACATTAAAAATAACTTTAGCTAGAATTAAACCTATGGTCAAAAGCCCCATGCCTAGCACCCAAAATGGGAATAGTTTGCCTATTATAAATTGATACTTTTTTATAGGCGTTACATTGATTTGTTCCAAGGTGCCTATTTCTTTTTCCCTAACAATGTTCATTCCAGATAAAAACAGGGTAATCATTGTAACAAGCAAAACCAAAATACCAGGCACCATGAATGTTTTATAGTTCAAGGTCTGATTGTACCAGAATAAAGGAATACTATCTATACTATTTGGTTTCTGTACAGAATCTGAAATCTGTATCAAATCCATCGCAATATTCTTGTTATAACTCTGTATGATTTGAGAGATGTAAACATTGATTACTCCCGCTGCTGAACCATCTATGGCATCAACAAACACACCTATTGCATTTGTTTTGTCTTTTTGTAAATCCCTTTCAAAATGCACTGGTATATTCAAGTAGGCATCTATTGTACCTTCCTGCATTGCTTGTGAAGCTTCCTTTTCTGAAGAAAATCTTTCTGAAACATTGAAATATGTCGAAGCTTGAAACTGCTCTATCAACCTTCTTGATATGCTACTGTTATCAGCATCAACATATCCAAATTGTATGTTTTTTATCTCGTAGGTCGCTGCATTGGATAAAATAATCAATTGCAGTACAGGCAAAATAAATATGATGGGTAGCATTCCTTTATTTCTAAAGATTTGCTTAAACTCTTTTCGTATGATGT
>CEQG01034735.1_pt1 | contig 75326 bp, 60 predicted proteins | sample 350301 | NCBI WGS metagenome assembly CEQG01 (sample SAMEA2621242, study PRJEB7988) | marine metagenome | isolation source: saline water (ENVO:00002010), including | reverse complement strand
CAACAATCAACAATCAACAATCAACAATCAACAATCAACAATCCCCTTCACTATTCCCCAAAAAAAGCTATCTTTATCCCACTCCCCACAAAAATCTTTACTCGGACTTGTTGGCTTTGCTATAAAAGGTATCCTATTTAGGGATATCGAGTAGTGAAAAGTGGATAATACGAGTTGGCAATAATATTTAAACATGAAATTCATAATCATTATAATTTTTATAAGCGTTCCTTATATAAAGGGATTTGCTCAGTTTGGACCACAACAAATTATATCAACTGAAGTATTTGGAACGAATTCAGTTATTTCAGCTGACATAGATGGAGATAATGATATGGATGTTATAACCGAAGGGCATATTGTTGCATGGTATGAAAATTTAAATGGTTTTGGTGACTTTGGAGAGCAGCAAATGATTGCTAACAATGCTTTTGGACATGCCTTTTGTGTTGCAACTGCTGATTTTGATGGAGATGGAGATTTAGATGTTTTATCAAGCTTTTGGGCTGACCCTCCCGGTGAAGGCAAAATAATTTGGAATGAAAACCTTGATGGACAAGGGGGTTTTGGTAATGAAAACGTCATTGATCTTGGTGTTCCTACAGCAACAACAGTAATTCCTGTAGACATAGACAATGATGCTGATTTTGATGTTGTTCTTGTTGATAGAAATAATGATAAGATTGCTTGGTATGAAAATTTGAATGGATTGGGTGATTTTGGCCCCCAAATAATAATTTCTATTGTACTCGATTGGCCTATAAAAGGGCATGTTGCTGATATTGATAATGATGGTTATGTTGATATAATAGGGGCAGCATATGATGGTAATCAATTAGGGTGGTTTCGAAATTTAAATGGGACAGGTAGCTTTAGTAAATTGAATTTGATATCAAGTAATGTTATCAATCCAAGAAATATTTTTGCTGCGGATATTGATATGGATGGAGATTTAGATGTTGTTTCAAGCTCACTGGGGGATAACAAAGTTGCATGGTATGAGAATATGGATGGTAATGGTACATTCAGTTCACAACATTTAGTATCAACTGAAGTCACTACACCAAGGACACTCTTTATGGAAGATGTGGATAATGATGGTGATTATGATATTATTACAAATAATGGAGTTGAAATCATCTGGTTTAAAAACATCAATGGATTGGGGGATTTTTCTAACCCTATTATAATTTCGCAGGAGACGATTTATCCAACCTCTGTTTTTATGTCTGATATAGATCAAGATGGTGATTTTGATGTATTGTCTTCCTCTCAAATTGATCATAAGGCTGCATGGTATGAAAATTTAACCATATTATCCAATTCAGATAACGAAAATCTTACTGTAGCAATATATCCCAATCCATTTGATGGAATTATCAATATAAAAACTAACGATAAACTAAAGTCAATTAAAATATTTAATCTATTTGGGGAATTGATATTTTCAGAATCAGACGTTAGAAGTTTGCAAACTGAAAGAATTCAAAGTGGAGTGTATATAGTTGAACTATTTTTTTATAATGGATACTCTGAATCCTTTAAAATCATAAAGAAATAAATACTATTGCCAACAACGTATAACGTGTATATTGCTGGTGATGGTCAATCTTTTGAAAAGACCTATACTACTTAAAAATCCCCTTATCTGAAAAATAATTAACTTTAAACCCCGCAACACAACGCGTTATACAAGACCGTTGTACACTATTTTGCCCCGTCCTGAATAAAGGCTACATAATTCTAAACATTATGTACAAAAACGAGTTAAAAAAGATTGCTACTGAAGTATCTGTTTGCGGAATTACAGCTCTAGAGATTGATAACGGATTGGTAAAAATAGAAAAAGGAATTGTTGACAATCTGAGTCTGATAATGCAACTCGGGGCTATGTAAAACTGAGCCTGAATTAAAAAATGAAGCTGTTGGGAAAGTGCGAATTGAATGTAATGGACAAATGACTGAACATATCAATGTATTGATTTTCAGTATATTATAAGGCTTATAACATTTATTACTATATTTAAACCTATAATGCGATTCCTATGAAAATATTCCTTTCCTTCATCTCTTTTTTCTGTTTTGTTCTATTTGTAGGGGCACAAGAAGTCATTCATTTAGATGCTTACCTTGATAAGTATAATCAACCTGGTAATGGTGTAGAAACAGTTGGGGGTTTGCCATATTTTAAGCTAGATCACAAAATTTTAACTATAAAATTAGATGGTAGAAAGTATGATGGAGAGCATACCTACGAGATCGAAAAAACTATCCCTAATGGTAATATCATGAAAGTTTGGATTGATTTCACACATAATTATTGGGAAAAAGGAAGAAGGGTAAGGCTATATAAACTACGTGGCGTTCAAATCAGCAAATCATCCGAAGAGCAAGATTTTAATGTTAAGCTGGCCAATATCGACTTTTCTACACAAGACCTTAGTTATTTAAATGTAATAGATTTACTTAGGAATTCTCAAGCCATCTCACTAGAAGAGCCCAATAAAAATTTTGCACAAAAGAAAGTTCAGTTTACGATGGGAGATAGCCTAAAAGGGTTTGCTATGTTTTATAGAGATGCTAAAGCCTCTGGGAAAAGGTCCTTAAAAAAAAGTTCGCTAAAAAGCATCACTATTTACAATCCTAATACTTACAATGAATTAAATGCATACAAAAAGACCCGAAAGCTTGAATATTATGCCTACACCAAAGACCCAGGTCTATCATTTGTATATGATAATATTCCCCATCCATCTATATCTGTACCAACCGACAAACAAGAATTGATTCAAAAAAAGGCGGGTTATTACGTATATACATTTTTTGGCTATAAATTTCCATACACTAAAAACAAATCGCCATGGTTATTTAAGAAAAATGGAGATGTAAATCGTGAGGTTTATGGGATTAAAAGAGACGATGACTATGATACTTTTATGGATATTTATGATTATGACACTAAACAGGTCCTTTACACTATCAAAGAGATGAATGTAAAAAAAGGAACTCAAAGCGCATCAGCCGAGGTTGAGCATTATCCTGTACTCAAAAATACGAAGCGCTTGTTTTGGGGCAAAATCTTTAATACTGGATCCTTCAATGGAATAATCTGTGACGCCACAAGCGATAAACAAATTTACAAATGCTTTTATGCAAATGGTGCTAATTTTAATGATCTTGATAAAAATACGCCAAGCTATGCACACGCGGCTCATTTAGAGAAAGATGTACTTGGTAACTTTCCACAGTGGATTGATGAAAATGGTAAAAATATAACATTACTCAGTCAATTATATCCTAAAAGGCATAGAGTAATTGATACATATAAGGGCAAGAAAATATACGCTGTATACGAGGGAAAGCTAGGCTTTGGATTGGAACAATTAGAATATATATTATTACCTACAGGTAACAATACTTATCCATATTTGATGTATAATCCTGGAACATCTTCTAGTGTTTCTTATTTATATGACGACAATATACTCAACAGTTATGATTGGAGAGATTACGTGGGTGTAGTAGAAAATAGTAAACTTAAGCAGACAGAAGATGGAGGCAATTACTATTTGAATGGCGAAGAACTCTTTGCAGGTTTTGCCAAGGCCGATATTAAGTCAAAAAAGCAATACAATGCAGAAAGATCAGCAGCGTTAACAGCTAAGCTAGAAAGAGAAGAAAAAGAGCGTAAAGAAAGAGACAAGAATCGACGCGAAGAATTTGAACGTTGGATGGAAAGCGGAAAGGAAGAATTGAGAAATGCTGGAAAAACCACAAACAACACCTCACATACTTGTCCAGTTTGTGGCGGAAGCGGTAAAGAATATATTCCTGAAACTTATGAAGATACAAATGTCGAATTTAGCGAAGATGATGCCTATATGTATCGAAGGGAAACCACAGAAACCAAAACACACTATAAGATAATGACTTGCTATAGATGTGGCGGAAGTGGAAAAGTGGAGTGATTTTTAAAATAACTAAGGGACTTTTGTGTTTGACCATGAGCCACATCATTGGTATGGGTTAAACAGGGAATAATGAACAATGAACGTGCGATAGTATTGGGTGAAAATGTAAAATTTTAATGTTACGATGAAAACACCTTTAAATACTCGCCGTCCTTATGGACACTAATTATGGGTCACTGTTTTAGGACCTTGTGCTATAGTAATAAATAGCTTAAATTAGTAGAATGACAATTTTTTACCTATGAAAACACTTCTTTTAATAACCACTATGTTATTCTTGACACAGCTTGATGTGTATGCACAAACCGAATTCGTACTGGATCCGTCACAGAGTATGATAATGACCGGAAAAGGACCTGGTCAAGATGGAACAATCAATCCCTATGATGGGCAGGATTGCTATGCCTTGGTGAAGAACATTGGAAACAGGGCATTCTCCATTCGGGTACAAGAAGAAGGGAAAGTTATTGAGGAAATTCCCATTGAAAAAGGGGAATTAAAAGAAGTCACTCTTTTAAAAGGGTACGAATTGTATTTAGATCCCAATCCAGAAGGAATAGCAAAGGCCAGCGTTGCCTATCGGGAGTGGGATAAGAAAAAGTAAGTTCAAGATAATCCTAACAAGCGCCACACATCAACGACTGTTCGGCATATATATTGGCCCTATAACTATTTCCAATCCATACCATTCACTAAAAAACTCCAAGTACATGAAGTATATATTTCACATCCTCTTTTTTTTAAGTCTTTCCATGAGTGCTTTAGCGCAAGAACCAACCGATGCTCCTGTAACCTCCATTTCTGGAATCATCGAGGAACTATTGAATCAGCTTACGATAGAAAAAGGGGAGCAAATGGATACTACCGCCATTCGGAATTTATTTCACCCATCTGCCATATTCACTGTGGCCGACGCAGACATGGCAGAAACGATATCCCTTGATGACTTCCTTATCCTTCTGAAAGATCCCTACTATGAAGAAGGTTATACCGAAAAGGAAATCCATAAAGTGGTGGACCACTACAACGGAATTGCTCAAGTATTCCAAAGTTTTTATGGAAAGGATTCGGAAGGCATGGAAGAGAAGGGAATCAATAGCTATCAATTAACGTATTATAAAGGCCGATGGTGGATTGTGAGTCTCTTATGGGCGGTTACTCCCAAAGGGGAAGAATTACCTTCCCAATATCAGGGAAATTAAAACAGCGATTGCCAAGAATAGCTATCCCCAGCAAACCGCATTATAGGTGCTAGCTTTCCCAAACCGATGGGAAAAAGCAGACTCCCAATTTATAAATTGGGAGTTCCTTTTTAAGAAAAACCTACAGGGCTTGCCCCTAAAAGGTTTATGGTATCGTTTTTCGTTGTATCTTAAAAATCAATTCAAAAGACTCCATTATGAAAACGCTCTTTACGTTGTGGGTAGGTATGGCCTCCTTTGCGTCCGTATTTGCACAGAATACTGATTTATTGACCCGGCACCAAGAAGTTATGAACCATCCGTATGTGGAAGTAGATCGGTCCACCATGTTGCGAAGTCCTGCCTATAATTTGGATGTCGATGGTATTATGACCCGCCAGGTAAATGTAGATGCCAATGGAAACAATATCGTGGGCGATGCGGCCAATGAACCTTCCATCGCCATCGATCCCACTAATCCTAATAGAATGGTCATTGGGTGGCGGCAATTCAATACCATAACCAGCGATTTTAGACAAGCAGGGTATGGCTATTCTACCGATGGGGGTGAGACTTGGACCTTTCCAGGAGTGTTGGATCCAGGGGTATTTCGTTCCGATCCGGTACTCGATTTCGATGCGGAAGGGAATTTTTATTACAATAGTCTTACGGTTGACACCGCGACGTCCAGTGATTTTAATTGTGCGGTATTTAAAAGTACCGATGGCGGAGCTAATTGGGGAGTTCCCGTACCCGCTCGAGGTGGGGACAAAGCGTGGATGGCTATTGACAAAACCAACGGCATTGGGGCCGGACATATCTATTCGCAATGGAACTTTGCCTTTAGTGAATGCCAAAATGAAAACTTTACCCGTTCTATTAATGGAGGAGACAGCTTTGAAGATTGCAGTGTGGTGCCAAACTTCCCTCTTTTTGGAACCTTAGCCGTAGATGGAGAAGGTGATCTATACCAGGCCGGATTTCAATTCGGTTATATGGTTCAAAAATCCACCACTGCAAAAGATCCAAACTCTCAAGTTACTTGGGAGGATCCTTTTGTATCGGTGCCTTTAGGCGGGTCATTGCCTGGCTCAGGACCCAACCCTGGGGGATTGCTGGGTCAAATTTGGGTGGATACCGACAATTCCACTGGACCCCATGCAGGAAATGTATATGTGTTGGCTACGGTTGAAAACAATGCGTTAGGAGATCCCGCCGATGTCATGTTTTCCAAAAGTACCGATGGCGGACAAACTTTTTCTCAGGGCTTCCGTCTTAATACCGATCTAGGAAACGAAGCCTATCAATGGTTTGGTACGCTTTCGGTAGCGCCTAATGGGAGAATTGATGTGGTATGGTTAGACACTAGGGACGATCCAGTAAATCATTCTATTTCGGTATTGTATTACTGCTTTTCTGAAGATGGAGGGGACAGCTGGTCTCCCAATACGCCTATTTCCCAGCCTTTCGATCCTAAAATAGGATATCCCATACAGGAAAAGATTGGGGATTATTACGATATGGTATCCGATAATGAGTATGCACACCTTGCTTGGGCAAATACCTTTACGGGCGGTCAAGATGTATACTATACCCGTATAAGTCCGGGAAATATCCTGAATGTTGCTGAAAACCCCTCTTTTGATCAAACCCTCCGAATGTATCCAAATCCGGTAGTAGAAAAAAGCTTGATTACATTTCAGTTAAATGAAACCATGGATGTAAAATTAGAAGTTTTTGATATCTATGGAAAACGGGTTTCTAAACTACTAGATGGACAAGCTAACCTAACAACTACTGTACCTTGGTCTGGAACCGATAAAGATGGGAACCCTTTGGCTTCAGGGGTGTATTTTATTCGGTTGACCTCCTCTCAAGGACAATATAGCATAAAGGCTATCGTCAAATAAATAGGGGTTTTCGTAATTTCAGTCTATAAAAAAGTTACTATTTCAAAAAGTTGATCTACTTTTAAAATCGTGGGCTGCTTTGCCCTTATTAAGTTGTAATATGAATTTAAAAGATTTAGATAAAATGACTTCCCAAATGAGTAATACAGGCAAAATGCCTGTATTGTTCTTGGGACATGGAAGCCCCATGAATGCCATAGAAGAAAATGAGTTTGTACAAGGCTTCCGAAAGGTGGGTCGGGAAATTCAAAAACCGAATGCCATTCTTTGTATTTCAGCCCATTGGGAAACACACGGTACCTATGTAACGGCCATGCAAAACCCAAGGACCATTCACGATTTCGGCGGATTTCCACAAGCTTTGTTCGACGTGCAGTATCCCGCACCGGGAAGTCCCGAGCTTGCCAAGGAAACACAGCAACTTATTACCGCGACCCAAGTAGGTTTGGATGATAAATGGGGATTGGACCATGGTGCCTGGAGTGTGGTGCGGCATATGTATCCTGAGGCAGACATCCCAGTGATTCAAATGAGTATCGATTATTCGAAACCCCCACGTTACCATTACGAACTGGCCCAACAGATCCATCAACTACGTGAGAAAGGGGTCTTAATTATTGGAAGTGGGAATATGGTTCACAATTTACGTAGGGTTGCCTGGGAACGACTCAACGATGCATTTGCTTTTGAGTGGGCCCATGAAGCCAATGAAAAGATGAAGCAGTATATTTTAAGTGGCGACCATCAGCCTTTAATCGATTTCAAATCGCAAGGAACAGCTTTCAATTTGGCCATTCCTACTCCCGAACATTATCTGCCCTTGCTTTATGCCTTAGCGCTAAAAGAAGAAAACGAACCCCTTAGCCTATTCAACGACAAACCTGTGGCCGGTTCCTTAACCATGACTTCCTTGAAAATAGGGACCCACTAGATTTGACCAGTATCCTCGGTTTTACGATACATTGTAGCTGGGAAGATCCTTGTACCTTCAGTTTTAGCATTGAAAAGTTTTTACTATTTTTAAAAGCTAAGGGCTGCCAACGAGGTGTTCCTAAAAATTAGCTTTTTATGAAAAAAACGCTATTCCACCTATTGCTTTTATGGGTTTCATTTGGGACTACCGCTGCAGTAGCCCAGGAAAGTACCTTTGTCCAAGAATATTTGGAACGATTGGAAAATTCCAGAAAATACTTACTCCTTGTAGCAGAAATGATGCCCGAGGAGTCTTATCATTACAAGGCCACGCCAGCATCCATGAGTTTTGCAGAGCATTTAATGCATATTGCTTGGGCCATGGATTGGCACAGCCAATCGTTGATGGGAGAACGAGCGGCTCGAGATTGGAATACCGATATCGAACTTCAAGTGGAAAAGAAAACGAAAGCAGAAATGATGGTTAAAGTAGATGAGACCTTTCGCCATACCATTGCTTTTATTAACCAGTTTGATACCGCCCGGCTCGGGGAACGCTTGGACTATTTTGGAGCGGATAGAACAAAACGACAAATTCTATTATTGCTGGCAGACCATATTACGCACCATCGGGCGCAAATGCTCGTCTCTTTACGGCTGAAGGGATTGCAACCCCCGAGATATGTCTTATACCAATAACGCTAGGGTGTATCATCAATGCCGCTATTTGTTCCATCCGTTTGATTTTTCTCATTAGGTTCCGAAATAAGGAAGTTGTAATAGCATTTCCACTAAGATCGTTCCCTTAAAAGGAAATCTAAAGTAAGAATTCATGGCTATTTTAACCATCCCCAATCCTCCCTTACGGAAACCCGTAAGTATTGATAATTGGATTTTTACTATATTTACCCATCCCCACAAAAAACTTCACCTAAACTTATTCATTACTGTTGATAGGGATATCCTTTTTTGGAATATCGAGTAGATAATATATCTTAATACGAGTTGTAGCCAATTTGAAAAAATGCAGAATACCATTCAAAAATTTATAACCGAAAATTGTCAGTATTTGTCTGAAACAGATATTTTTCAAATGAATAAATCTGATAATGGACCTATAAACAATGTATTGACTGGATTAAATAAGCATTGTTACGGAATTTGGCTTTTAGATGATAAAACCGACAACAACTATCTCTTGTTTTATATCAACAATAGAACTGAATTAAGTGGTTTGGTGTGTAGATTTAAAATAAATGACAAAAAACGAAATGATTTCACTCTTGGTTTTGCGAAAGTTATAAATCAAGAATACCCAAAAGACACCGATTTAATTGAAACCTTTAATACGTTTCAAAATCATACAAGAACAATGTTAGAAAAACTCAATCGGTTCACTTATGGAAATGAAATTGCGGACAAAAGCGGAACTTTAATTGTTAAAAACAAAGTCGGAATTGATTACGTGCCATTCGTAAACAAAAAAGAAGCTTTTAAACATATTTTTTCAACAGACAATGAAAGTGTATCAATGGAAAATGGTAATAAAATCTATCTAATGTTTAATCCGAGAAATGGTTACACTAAAATTGGTCGAAGTATAAAACCAAAAGCAAGAGAGAAAACTCTTCAAGGAGAAGACCCAGAAACTGAAATTATTGCAATGTGGAATTCACCAAAATCGACTGAAAAAGATTTACATAATGAATTTAATGAGAAAAGAATTCGTGGAGAATGGTTTAATTTGGGAATATCTGACTTACTGGAAATAAAAGCAAAAATGAAATAAAAAACTGGCTACAACAATGTATAACCGCAATTACGGCGGATTCGACTGTGTCCGAATCCACTCGGAATTGCTAACGTCAGTGCTTAACCGAAAATCATTAACTTTAAAACCGTAACTGACGGTTATACGAGACCGTTACCAAACTTATTTAATCAAATCATTTTATGAAAATAAATTACTCAATCATTTTACTTATTGCAATAACCCTTTCATGTGGAAATAGCAAAGAACAAGAACAATTACATCTACAAAAAGTAGAAGTAGGGAAGTCAAGGTTAAAAACCGATCTTACCAATCATTTGGAGGAGCTAAAGGAACAACTGAATTTAGAAAAAAGGGAGCTCAATCAAATAAAGGAATTTCAATTTGGCAGATCTTCTTCCACAAAAGCGGAACAGCTACAAGCCCAAAATAAAATTATAGGGGAACTTACCCAATATATTTCTAAAGTTGAAGAAGAAATTGCTCTTACAAATTTAAGGGAAACATTCGATTTTCAAGATACGCCAGAAGGCCTGATAAACTATATTTTTCAAGCAGCTAAAACCAGAGAATTTAATAAATTAAGGAATTTGTGTGATCCTTATGGGGAGCATGATGCAGATGCCAAGTCAGTATGTTTGGTTGAAATGCAACCTTCAGAAATACAGCTACAATTTATTCAAAACTTTGAGAATGGTAGAATCATAGGTGAGCCTATCATTCAAGGTGAGTCTGCAAATGTGGAAATCGCTTTTGGGCCAAGTACCAGTAGGTTAGAGACCATCCATTTGATAAAAAGAATGGACAAGTGGTATCTAAAGGGATTTTAAAATATATTTTATAATAAAAAAAAAGCAGCTCTCGCTGCTTTTTTTTTGTTATCACAACCCTCTTCTACGACAATACTTGAAATTCCTGTACGGCTTCAGCGATAGGGGTTTCGCCGGTGAGTACTTCGAACGCCTGATTTTTAGCAGCGTCAGTTTGTAGGCTTTGTACTAAGGTATGTGCCACATCCCAACGGGGAATCTGCCCTTGTTCGTTGAGTTGTTCCTGTAACTTTACCCTGCCAATCCCTTCGTCATCGGTTAACGCTCCTGGACGCACAATGCTAAAGGTAAGTCCGCTAATGTCTAAGTATTGGTCGGCGTTCTGCTTGGCTTGCAGGTAGTCTTTTAATTCAGGATGTTGCTCTGGGTGTTGCACGCCCATGGCACTTAACATCACAAATTTCTGTACACGATGCTTCTTTGCCGCATCAATCAATCGTTTGGCCCCTTCCTGATCTACATTGTGCAAATCCTTTCCTTTCGATCCTGCTGCGAATATCACTTTGTCAATTCCTTCAGTGGTATGGGACACATCTTTCGCAAGATCGCCTTCCACGGTTTTAATGCCTTCGCTTTCAAACTGTGTTTTCTGCCCAGGGTTCCGTACCATCGCCACGGGTTGGTAAGTGTTGGAGTTTTTTAATAAGTTGATTACTTTTTGTCCGGTGGCGCCTGTTGCGCCGGCTACTAATACTTTTTCCATACTTAAAAATACGAAGAAGCCTGCCCAATGTCAAAGGGCTTAACGGTCTTTAACAGCGGTTTTCTAATATTTTAAAATTCGGTTAACAGAATTTTAGTCTAGGATAAATAATTCCTTCGGTACGGCAGGTAAGTCCACTACCTTTAAAAGGTCTCCCTCCATGTTTGTATAGACAATTCCGGAGTGATCCATACTATCGGTAAAACCAAATACCGCTAAACCAGTGGATAAATTACCTGCGGAAGCTCCTACGGAAACACTTTCATAGCCTTCCAATGCTTGAAGGTTTTCGTTGACCGTGAACCCTAAGAATTCGCCAGACAAGATGCTTCCGTTATCCCTATCGAGTACCATGGGCCATCCCGAATTGGGATTGGGTTGCATTTCATATCGGTTCAATAGGATTTGGTTGCCCGATATTTGAGGATCCAAAAAACCTGTTCCAGTAGCTAGCATGGGAAAAGGATTGGGCCCGCTTTCCAATAGCTGAAAGTTGGTAGCATGGTAGATCACTTGTTCCTCATAGGTATAGGTATATAATTTTCCTTCATGGAAGTACAACCTTCTATCTTCTTGAAACACTAGGGTATGCTCCAATTCATAGGTCGTGAGGTTGATTTTGGAAAGATACAATCCGTCGAAGCTTTGTTTGGTAAATAGCGCATATAAATACCCTTCGTTAATAATTCCACCCTTAAAGTAATAGTATTCTGGTAGTATAAGAATGCCACAATCCCCTGTAAAACTGTTGATGGTTACTTCCATACCCTCTAAGCCATTGCTACTGGCGTTTAGCACATGGAAGTTTGCCACTTTGGTATCGGAACCTACCATCGAATTCACTAAGGAACCCTCGGTTTCACAAAAATCTTGAAAAGAAGTAATTTCACCGGTCGTGAGATGGTCTTTCCAAGCGATCATACTAGCTCCCGTGGGTTTAAAGAAAAATCCGAAACGATTCTCATAAACGCCTTTATAATCATTGAAATCTACATCAAACTCTTGATCCAGGTTCACACTAGTCACTGCATACGTGTCTTTGGCGATGGCATATCGAAAAGTATCCCCAATAGGTTCTATTTCGGCATATACCACGACATCCTTTTGTAAATTAGGAGTAGGTGTAGGGTCTTCCGATGTATCGGTTGGGTTTTGATCATCCTCTTGATTACAAGCTAGGACAGTTAACAGAATAAAAAACAGGGAAATTCTTCGAATCATAATTGGTAATTTCCTGCAAAGAAACATAAAAGTGTAGACGATAGCCTACACTTTTTCAATTACTTTTCGTATGCTTCGGTATGGACATTCTTAACCGCACGTCCACTGGGGTCGTTCCTGTTTTTAAAGCTTTCGTCCCATTCCAATGCGACGGCGCTACTACAGGCCACACTGGGAACACTAGGGACGGTTAGGGCAGCAGCATCGCTAGGGAAGTGCTCTTCAAAAATGGTGCGGTAGTAAAACTCTTCCTTACTGGTAGGGGTCTGTATCGGGAAACGAAACTTTGCATTGGCCAATTGCTCGTCGGTTACCTCGCTATTCACTAATTCCTTTAGGGTATCGATCCAGCTATAGCCCACGCCATCACTAAACTGTTCCTTTTGTCGCCAAGCTACGCTTTGGGGCAACTTATCGCCAAAAGCTTCCCGTAACACCCATTTTTCCATGGCCTGCTTATCCATAGAACTGCTTTGTCCGGCCAGGATCATCTTGTCTTTGGGGTTCAATCGCATGGCGACATCCATAAATTCCTTATCCAGGAAAGGCACACGACCTTCAATGCCCCAAGAAGCCAAACTCTTGTTGGCTCTTAGGCAATCGTACATGTGGAGTTTGTCCAGCTTGCGAACGTTTTCTTCGTGGAAGTCTTTTGCTGAAGGTGCTTTGTGGAAGTAGAGGTATCCTCCAAAAATCTCATCGGCTCCTTCGCCCGAAAGCACCATTTTAATCCCCATCGCCTTGATGGCACGGGCCAAAAGGAACATGGGCGTCGAGGCACGGATGGTGGTAATGTCGTAGGTCTCCACATGATAAATGACATCGCGCAAGGCATCAACCCCTTCCTGAATGGTAAAATGGATTTCGTGGTGAACGGTCCCTAAATGGTCGGCCACTTTTTGCGCTGCGGCCAAATCGGGTGAGCCTTCCAGCCCAATGGCAAAGGAGTGGAGGCGGGGGTACCACGCATTTTCCACATCGCCACTTTCAATACGCTTATCGGCATATTTTTTGGCCAAGGCAGAAGTAATCGAACTATCGAGTCCGCCGGAAAGTAACACCCCATAGGGAACGTCACTCATTAATTGGCGGTGTACGGCAGCATCCAAAGCCTGCCGTAGGTCTTCAATCGAGGTTTCATTGTCCTTTACGTGGTCGTATTCCATCCAATCACGGGTCCACCAACGCTTCAGTTCGCCGTCTTTGCTATACAGGTAATGTCCGGGAGGGAAGAGTTCAATTTTGGTACAGACCCCTTCCAGGGCTTTCAATTCCGAAGCCACGTAAAACGTACCATCTTTATCCCAACCCATGTAGAGCGGAATGATTCCCATGTGGTCACGGGCGATAAGGTAAGCATCATTTGCTGCATCGTAAAGTGCAAATCCGAAGATGCCATTCAGTTCATCTAAAAAGCTAGCTCCTTTTTCCTTATACAGCGCCAGAATCACTTCACAATCACTTTTGGTTTGAAAATGATAGTTTCCTTCAAACTGCTTCCGAAGTTCGTTGTGGTTATAGATTTCGCCATTGGCTGCTAAGATTAGCTTTCGGTCTTCCGAAAATAAGGGCTGTTTTCCCGAGGTGGGGTCCACAATGGCCAGTCGCTCGTGGGCCAAGATGGCTTTGGGGTCGTCGTAGATTCCACTCCAATCGGGACCGCGATGACGTAAACATTTGGACATTTCCAGTAATTGGGGGCGCAACACTTCACTAGGTTGCTTGAGGTCGAAGGCACATACAATTCCGCACATAATATAATTGTTTTGGTTAGTTTCTGTTCAAAAAAAAACCCGTCAAGCGGAAACTTGACGGGTTTTTATAGGGTACAAGTTTCTGCTACGGAGTTCCGTTGTTATTATTATTGAAATTATAATTTAGGTTTTGTAGCATCACTTGATATTTATCGCTGTGTTTTCTCAAATATATAAATTTATATATAAGAAAAGACTTTCGGGGCAATATTTTTTTTATCGATCTTATTGCCATACTTGTCAAAATAGAAATATTCCAGCTGTCCTTTGTTATTCACTTTTACCCGATAAAGAAAGATATAGGGCTTTTCCAGCTGAATGATTTGCCCGTATTTAATGTAATCGTCTTCCAAGTATTGCGTGGCGTATACCTGAATAGGTTCAGGAAGGTCATACTGATTGATAAAGCCAATATAGGCCATGAAACCGTCGGTTTCAGTATAAAATGATTTGTGTCCTTGGCGACCATCCAATTTAAAATTCACAACATAAATGGGATTTGGGGTTGTTGCGACCTTGTCGGTTTTTACCTGCCAGCTAGTGACAAAAGCCCCAGGATATTTTTCCTGATGCATTTTTTTTATGAGTTCTGGGACTTCGCTTTCGGGGATGGCAGTCTCGGTATGATTGTACTGGGCCCAACTTTCAGAAAGGCCAAAAGAAATGCATACAAATAGGAGTAGTAGTTTTTTCATAGGTTTTAGGTTTTACTTAAAGATACTACCTAAAATCCTAGTTTAAAAGGGTTTGTGTTTTAATTAACATCCCATTTCCCGTTTTACCTACTGTGGCAATTAGCGTAGCTTTGGATAATCTTCCGGACTTGCCTCGTGCATGATGGCATATACTTTTTCAAAAATATCCTCTAACGAAGGTTTGGAGAAATAATCCCCATCACTGGCATAGGCAGGTCTGTGCGCCTTTGCCGTTAAGGTTTCCGGTTTGCTGTCTAAGTAACGATAGGCATTCTGTTCATTAAGAATCTGTTCTAGGATATACGATGAAGCCCCTCCTGGAACATCTTCATCAATCACCAGCAAACGATTGGTTTTTTCCACACTCTTTACGATATCGTGGTTTATGTCTAACGGTAACAACGATTGCACATCGATCACTTCAGCGTCAATACCTACCTGTTGCAATTCTTTTGCCGCTTCCTCGACCATACGTAAGGTACTTCCGTAAGAGACCAATGTGATGTCACTTCCTTCCTTCACGGTTTCCACTACGCCGATGGGAGTTCTGAACGCTCCTAGGTTGTTCGGCATTTTTTCTTTTAAGCGGTATCCGTTTAAGCATTCTACTACCAAAGCCGGTTCATCGCTTTCCAAGAGGGTATTATAAAAGCCAGCAGCTTTCACCATGTTTCGGGGTACCAAAATGTACATACCCCTCAATAGGTGTATCAAGCCCCCCATTTGCGATCCACTGTGCCAAATACCTTCAAGGCGATGGCCTCGGGTTCGAACAATAAGAGGTGCTTTTTGCTTTCCGTTGGTTCGGTAGCGCACCGTCACTAAATCATCGCTCATGGTTTGTAGCGCATACATAATATAGTCCAGGTACTGAATCTCGGCAATAGGCCTTAAGCCTCTCATGGCCATTCCAATACCTTGTCCCATAATAGTAGCTTCCCGAATACCGGTATCGCTTACCCGAAGGGCACCGTGTTTCTCTTGTAAACCTTCCAATCCTTGATTTACATCTCCAATCGTTCCACTGTCCTCCCCAAAGACTAAGGTTTCCGGGTGTTTTTCGAATAAAGTATCGAAGTTATCGCGAAGTACCACACGACCGTCTACCTCTTCCGCATCACTGTTATAGGTAGGTAATACTTCCTTTACATTAGTGGCTTTGGAAGGAAACTCGGAATATAAGTGCGTGCTGTACTTGGGTTGAATGACCTCAAAATAGTTATTTACCCAATCCTGAAGTTGTTTTTTCTCTGCGGAATCTTCCCCGATCACATACCTTAGGGCCTTTCTGGCCCGGGAAATGATATCCTTCCGAAGCGGCTCCTTATTTTCGGCCAGTTCGTTTTTAATTTTTTCGATAAAGATTTTATTGGCGCTCGTCTCGGCCAAATTCCCGATGAGGGTTAACGCTTCTTTCTGTTCTTGTTTGTGCGGTGCTAAAAAGGCGGCCCAAGCTTTGTTCTTTCCTTCCCGAACTTCTTTTTTGATGCTTTTCTCCATTTCGGAAAGCACTTCTTCTGTAGCAAAGTTATTGGCAATTAACCATTCCCGCATCTTTGTGTTGCAATCGTGTTCTTTTTCCCATTGCAAACGCTCTGGGCTTTTATATCGTTCGTGCGATCCGCTGGTAGAATGCCCCTGTGGTTGGGTCACTTCTACTACATGCAACAATACCGGAACGTGTTCTTCACGGGCCAGTTTTCCAGCCTTTTGGAAAGTTTCTACCAAAGCAGGGTAGTCCCATCCATTTACTTTGAACAATTCGTAACCATCTTTTTCGTCGGTACGTTGGAATCCGCTAAGGATTTCCGAAATATCTTCTTTGGTGGTTTGGTGTTTGGCGTGTACCGAAATTCCGTATTCGTCATCCCATACACACATAACCATGGGTACTTGCAGGACGCCTGCGGCATTGATGGTTTCCCAAAATAGTCCTTCACTGGTACTGGCGTTTCCAATGGTTCCCCAAGCCACTTCATTTCCATTGATGGAAAACTGGGTGTGGTTTTTTACTGCGTCCACATTCCTAAAGATTTTAGAAGCCTGTGCCAAGCCCAGTAATCGGGGCATTTGCCCTGCTGTAGGGGAGATGTCTGAACTACTGTTTTTTTGTTCCGTAAGGTTTTTCCAGCTGCCGTCCTCATTCAAGGAGTGGGTCATAAAATGTCCTCCCATCTGTCTTCCCGCACTCATAGGATCTGCTTCCATGGAGGTGTGGGCGTAAAGGCCAGCAAAGAACTGCTCGATGCTCAATTGCCCAATGGCCATCATAAAGGTTTGGTCGCGGTAGTACCCGCTACGCCAATCCCCTTTTTTAAAAGCTTTGGCCCAGGCAATTTGCGGAATCTCTTTTCCATCGCCAAAAATTCCGAATTTAGCTTTCCCCGTTAGCACTTCGCGTCTACCTAGCAAACTACATTCGCGACTGGTTACCGCAATTCTGTAATCGTGTAAGACTTCCGCTTTGAAGTCTTCAAAAGAAATTTCGCTATTGGCTTGAGGGTTCTGTTGCATGTTCGGGATTTTACGATACAAAAGTAACGAAAATATCCACGCGGAGCAATGCTAAATAATTAACAAATTCTTAAAAAAAGGGTGCTGAAATTTAATTTCTTTTAGTTTTTTTCTGAATTTCCCTGAAAACGATGCGAATGAGTAAAAGAAATGGGAGTCCGTGGAATAGTAAATCGAAGTAATCCATAGGTTGCATTCCGTGGGCGCCTCCCGCTATCCATTTTAGTTTTCCCCACAGATGCGGTTCGGGAAAGAAAGGAGCCAAGCCTAAGGTAAGGCATAATAAAATAATGATTCTCCAATTGTTCAATAGTTCCATATCAATACCATTTTCGGGTAAACAAACCTAAGAGGGTTTTAATGTCCAGTGTTACGATGAACCGGATTTTCTGATCGTAACGGTCCAATCCCGGTTCCCAGCCTAAGTTGGAATAGAGCGGGAAGTATACTTCAAAATAATCGGTGACCAAACTTGCCCGTATGCCGGTATCGTAGACGGTCTTAGCGTTGCTCCCTAAGTTTTTCACAAAACCAATGTCTCCATAGGCGTAGATCCATTTCCAGATGTTGGTACTGGCATTTAGGGTCATGATCCATTCGTTGGCAAAAGCGGGTTCCAATTGCGATTTAAAACCTCCTTCTGCGATGATAAGCTGTTGGCTAAACAATCCTTGGGCTTCACTTCTTCCGTAGTAATTATAGTCGAAGAGGTAATCTGTAGGACGATCCAAAGCAAAGCTAAAGTAATTATCTTCTATTGGGGTGTTGTTATACAAAAAGAGTCCGGCAAAGAAGCGCAGGTTCAGCTGTCGATTGCTCACAAAGAGCTTGCGGTATTCCAATTCCGTGGAAATTTTACTGAATTTATTCGCCACCTGAAAGTCAAAATCCGCTCGGTAGTAATTAATTAGGTTGTTATCGGAATAGACATAATTTAAGTCGTACACACTGTAATTAGGTTCCTGGTCGGGATCGTTGGGATCGTTATCCCGATAGACACTAACATTCCGAAGATTCACAAATTGCTTTTTGTTTTTCCGCAGGTCTTCATGATCCCGAAAGGCTAGGGTGATGTAAGGGGAAAACCGTTGGTAGAACAAATTGGTATCGTAAGAACGGTAGGTTCCCGAAACCCCATACCGAACCGCATAGAGGTCGCTGTGGTATTTTTGGTCGGTATAGCTTATGGAAGCACTTCCTACCACGTTATTGGAATTGAACCCGTATTGGGGTTCCACCCGATAGTGGATGCCTTTGGGGAGAAAGGTTTTGTTGTACATTTTGGGACCGATGCTAAATCCGTCGTACAGGTTGTAACTGAAGGTAGGCATAAAAAACACCTGATTGTATTTGGGGTCTTCAATATCCTTAAATACCCGAAACTGTAGCGGTCTATTGAGAAGGCCTTTTACCTTTTTGAAATTGTTCCGTCGGTTAAATTCCGGTATCGTGCCTTCATAGTTCAATGCCAATTTCCGGATTCCTTCCTTCGGAACGGTAAGTCGTACGGTACTGTCGATGGGGGTACTCCATTTTTGAAACAAAATGCTATCGCGGTTAATTCCGTAGAGGGCGACCGGCATGTTATTGTTTCGGTTGTTTTTGATAGTTACCCGAAGGGAATCCCCTACTTCCTCAACCTCTTTGATCTTAAAATCGATGATATTCCGTTGGTTTACATAGCTTTCGAAGAACCAATTTACGGGTAATTGGGTTTGGCCTTCCAGGGCCTTCTGAAATTTTGCTGGATGGGTAAGCTTCAACTTATTTTCGGAATAAAACTGTTGAATGGCGTTCTCAAGGGCATCTTTTCCAAGGTATTCTTTTAGGTATTGAAAACCAGCTCCTGCATAATAATCACTGGCAATATCCTTATTGAATTTTAATAGGGAGTCCTTAGGGGTAGATAGCGACTGATGTAGATTATTACGGGCTGCATTGAGGTATAGGAAAGGATATTGGTCATTGTATTCCAGTTCACTGGCATGGGACCACCGAATGATAAAGAAATCGCTAAACTTTCCCATAATCTTAATATCGGGATAGTACAGATCTACATATTCTTGTAATAAGTGGATTTGCAAGGCACCCATGAGCCAATGGTCTTCCCGGGGGTTAAGGGGTAGCGTGGTTTCTATGTATTCCCTGGTAATGGTTTTTAACAACTCCATGTCCATTTCGAATCCGCTGGGAAAGGGATCGATAAAATCGGGAAGTTGGTTGAGGCCATATACCGGGCTATTGCGGTAATCGGCATCGCTTATAAGCATTTTTTTGAAGGGGTACGGACCCAGGTTAAGATCCAGGAAGCGGGTGATGCGGTCTATCTGTAAGGCTTTGATGGCCGAATTCACCTTTCGGTCTTTAATATCGGTGACCACTTCAACATGATCGGTGACCACACTTTTAAAACCTAGGTTTTTGTCTAGGTAAATAGGGGCCTTCATGCGTTGACTTCCTTCCAGCCGAACCACTTTCCGATTGCTAAGGGTTACTTCACTGGCTCTGTCTAGGTCTGAAAAAAGTTGGTATTCCTTCGGAAAATTGAAATTAATGATAAACTCCGAGGGAGGCATGTAAAAGTCGTCCGTGTTTTTATTGCTGTAAGCTTGCCATTCGCCATCATATACCGCTGGGGCTATAAACCAATACCGTAATTTATAATCACCGTATTTGCTTACCCCGTAGCGGGTAAATTTATCATCGGGGACTTTTACTTGGTATTTTAACAAAAGGGTGATGCTGCTATTGGGGGGCAAAACTTCTTTCAGGGGGATTCGCAGAAGGTCTAATTCTTTACCACGTTCCCAGAGAAATTTTTGTCCCTCTTCGTTTGTAATGGATTCAATACGGGTTCTTCCACGGTTTTCCTCTCTTTCAAAATGAAAGGAGCTATTGAAATTTTCGGCAAACCGCTTGGCGAGGGGAGTGGTTTTACTGGAGAAACTATTGGGCCAATTGGTGAGGTAGATTTCTTTTAGTGGCTCTTCCGAATTATTGGCATACACTATGCTCTGTGTGATCTCAAGGGTATGGGTTTCGGTATTTAAGTATACATCGAACGAAAGCGTATGCTGTGCTTTAAGCGAAAGCGTGCAAAATAGAAACCAAAAAAGCCACAGGATATTCTTCAAATTATTGTTTCAAAAATTTAAGGGTATGAATGATTTGCGATTGTACCTTCAAAAAGTATACCCCACTTGGTAGTTTTGAAACATCTACAAGCAGGTTTTCCCTACCTTCGGAAGAAAACGCCATTATTTCTTGGCCCAAAATATCGAAAATTTCGAAATCAAAAGTGCCTTCCGTAGGGATTTGAAGTGTTAATATTTCTGAAACGGGGTTTTGCTGTATTTCTACTAAGGGGTTCACCGTGGTCATTTCTTCTGCGGAAAGCACGATTTCCTCCTCGGTTTCCAATTGAAGGACAACGGGAAGGTGATCGCTCATTTGATACAATAACTCCCTTGTCTCTTGTGGAAACGTTCCCGTACAGCTTTCATCGTTGATACTCAAGTTAAAACAGTTACCATTGTTTCCGTAGGCAGCATAGGTGTCGGGAATGTACCGCATTTTAGGGTTGGTAAGCATGTTTTCTGAAAGCATGATGAAGTCGAAACGATCATCGAGCCCGCCTCCAGCACCTGCTCCAAAGGGTCCCGAGCTTTCGCGAGTACTTTGTGTATGAATGTCTTGAAAATTCAGATTGTTATTCCATGATCCTGGGGTGTCAATAGGGTCCACCATAGGAATGGCATTAGTGGGGTCTAGTAATTCGATATAGGCAGGTTCGGTAGAGGTATACAGGTTGAAATCTCCCGCAAAAATCACAAACGAATCAGGGCTTAGGGCTTCCGTATTGGTTACAAACTCCTGTACCATGGCCAAGCGTTCTGCTTGATTGGCACCCCCTTGGCTGGATTTAAGATGGGCTACATACACTTCAAGGAATACAGGGTCGGTATTGATATTGGCCGTTCGTACCTTTAGGGTATAATGGTTGATATCCCGGGTACCATTTACAATATTCTCTTGCGACTCGAGAATAAACTTATCCTTTCGGAAATACAACAATTGTTGCAAGTTGGACGCACTGGATTGATTCGTAACGTAGACGGCACTTTCATAAAGGTCTTCGGTATCGTTTAAGGATTCGTCCAGGATAAGATTGCCTGCGATTTCGTTTTGTAGTTCACAAACCATGAATATATCGGGTTCATACGTATTCAAGATATCCCGAAGAATGAATTCACGGTTAGGAGGGTTGGCTTCTGGGAATTCCAACAAATTATAAAACATGACCTGTAAGGACTCTTGGGCCGTGAGGCACCAAGCCATACTGCAAAATAGGGTTGTTATAAATAATTTTAGCATTCTGTGGGGAGTAATAAGCCTATTAAAAGTTGGGGCTTAGGTTGTATTTGTCGTAGAAACTGTTGAGGATTTCCAAAACCTCGTCTTCTGTATCTACTACATGTATTAAATCGATATCTTCCGGACTAATATTTTTAATGGTGATCAAGGTGTTTTTGATCCAATCCAACAATCCGCCCCAAAATTCACTGCCTACCAATATGAGAGGGAAACGGTCTATTTTATGGGTTTGGATAAGGGTAAGGGCTTCAAAGAGTTCATCTAAGGTGCCAAATCCGCCAGGCATCACTACAAATCCTTGCGAATATTTTACGAACATGACCTTTCGTACAAAGAAATAATCGAAGTCAATACTTTTATCACTATCTATATATGGGTTGTCATGTTGTTCAAAAGGAAGGTCAATATTCAAGCCTACAGAAGTACCACCGGCCAAATGCGCTCCTTTATTACCCGCTTCCATGATTCCGGGACCCCCTCCTGTAATAATTCCGTAGCCATTTTCCGTGATTTTTTTAGCAATACTTACGGCCAATTCGTAGTATTCGTCGTTGGGCTTGGTTCGGGCCGATCCAAAAATAGATACACAAGGTCCAATACGGCTTAATTTTTCATATCCCGCTACAAACTCACCCATAATCTTGAAAATGGCCCAAGAATCGTTGGTTTTAATTTCGTTCCAGTTTTTATGTCTCTTTTCGTGCCTCATCTATGCGCTATTTTATTTCACTAATGTAATTCTTTTTTAAGGAAACGGGCCGTATAGCTTTGTTCGTTTTCAACGATTTTCTCTGGGATACCTTCTGCAATCACTTGACCGCCATTTTTTCCTCCTTCCGGACCAATATCGATAATATAATCTACGGTTTTAATCACATCCAGGTTGTGCTCAATAATTAAAACGGTATTTCCTTTTTCTACCAATTTATTTAGCACCAATAGCAATACCCTAATATCTTCAAAGTGGAGCCCGGTGGTAGGTTCATCTAAAATGTAAAAGGTATTGCCTGTGTCCCTTTTGGAAAGTTCGGTAGCCAATTTAATACGTTGGGCTTCCCCTCCCGAGAGGGTTGTGGATTGCTGTCCTAGGGTAATGTAGCCTAAGCCTACATCCTGAATGGTCTTCAGTTTGCGATAAATCTTCGGAATGTGTTCAAAAAAGCTACAGGCCTCATCAATTGTCATTTCCAATACATCGAAAATAGACTTGCCTTTGTATCGAATTTCCAAGGTTTCCCGGTTGAAGCGTTTTCCTTGGCAGGTTTCGCACTCTACATATACATCGGGGAGGAAGTTCATTTCGATCACCTTGAGGCCGCCTCCCTGGCACGTTTCACAGCGTCCGCCTTTCACATTAAAACTGAATCGTCCGGGTTTATACCCACGAATTTGTGCTTCGGGTACCTTGGCAAAAAGATTTCGTATTTCTGAAAACACCCCTGTGTAGGTGGCTGGATTGGAACGAGGCGTCCTGCCAATGGGCGACTGATTGATATCGATGACCTTATCGATGTGCTCCAATCCTTCAATTTTTTTATAAGGCATGGGTTTTTTTACCCCATTAAAGAAATGTGCATTTAGGATAGGGTAGAGGGTCTCATTGATCAATGTTGATTTCCCGCTTCCCGAAACACCTGTAACACCAATCATACAACCCAGTGGAAAAGCCACGTCTACTTTCTTCAAGTTATTGCCCGTAGCCCCCAGTAACTTTAAAAACTTACCATTGCCTTTTCTCCTTTGCTTCGGAAGGGAGATTTCTTTGGCTCCGCTTAAATAATCGGCCGTGAGGGTGTGGTGTTTCAGGATTTCTTTGGGAGCTCCTTTCGAAACAATTTCCCCTCCGTGTTTTCCGGCAGCTGGACCAATGTCGATCACATAATCGGCTTGTTCGATCATTTCTTTGTCGTGTTCTACCACGATCACTGAATTCCCTATTTCTTTCAGCTTGATCAACGACTGAATCAATTTCTCATTATCCCTCTGGTGTAGGCCAATACTGGGCTCATCGAGGATGTATAATACTCCCACCAATTGTGAACCTATTTGGGTAGCCAAGCGAATGCGTTGTGCTTCCCCACCCGAGAGCGACTTCGAGCTTCTATTTAAGGATAGGTAGGTAAGTCCTACATCGACAAGGAAGCCTAATCGGGATCGTACCTCCTTAATGATTTCCGAGGCAATTTTCAATTGGGTTTCCGACAAGTCTTTTTCCATGGTCGAGAACCATTTGGAAATTTCCACGATATCCATTTCGGCCAAATCGGCAATGCTCTTGCCATTGATTTTAAAATACAGCGACTCTTTTCGCAGCCGGCTTCCTTCACATTCGGGGCATATTACTTTGTCCATATAATCCTTGGCCCAGCGTTTCAGGCTTTTGGAGTCGTCGGCTTCAAACGTGTTTTGAATAAAGGTAGCCACCCCTTCGAAGTCTATTTTATAGTTTCGGGTAATTCCGAGGGTTTTGGAGGCTACTTCAAAAGTGGTATTGGCTCCGTAAAAAATGACCTCCTTGGCTTCTTCCGGTATTTTTTCAAAGGGATCGTTCAAACTGAATTCGTAGCGTTGTGCAATGAGTTCTAATTGATTAAACACCCAATTGCTTTTTTGCGGGCCATGGGGAGCCAAGGCCCCCTGTTTGATGGAAAGCTTTTTGTTGGGTACAATCTTTTCCAGATTTACCTCATACAATTTCCCAAGTCCTTTACAGTTGGGGCACATTCCTTTAGGGGAATTGAACGAAAAATTATTGGGTTCCGGATTGGGATAGGATATGCCAGAAGTAGGACACATTAGGGATCGGCTAAAATACCGTACTTCTTGGGTGTCATTGTCCAAGACCATCATGACATCATCTCCATGGTACATGGCAGTAATAATGGTTTCTGAAAGTCGGCGGTTTTGGTCACTTTCTTCCGAAATTTTTAACCGATCGATCACGATTTCAATATCGTGGGTTTTGTACCGGTCAATACGCATTCCTTTAATGATGTCTTGTACCTCCCCGTCCACTCGTACCTTAACAAAACCTTGTTTGGCAATTTGTTCAAAGAGTTCTCTATAATGTCCTTTTCTGGAGCGAACCACGGGGGCGAGGACACTTACTTTTTTACCGTCAAAATCCTTTAAGATAAGCTCTTTGATTTGTTCGTCGCTATAGCTCACCATTTTTTCCCCTGTTTCGTAGCTATAAGCTTCACTGGCCCGGGCAAATAGCAACCGTAAGAAATCGTAAATTTCGGTGATGGTCCCTACGGTAGATCGAGGACTTCGGCTAGTGGTTTTTTGTTCAATGGCAATAACAGGGGAGAGCCCTTCGATTTTATCTACATCGGGCCGCTCCAAACTACCCAAAAACTGCCGGGCATAAGCCGAAAAAGTTTCAATATAACGCCGTTGTCCTTCTGCATAAATGGTGTCGAAGGCCAAAGAAGATTTTCCGCTTCCCGAGAGCCCCGTGATCACAACCAATTCTTCTCGGGGAATTGCAATATCGATGTTCTTTAAATTATGAACACGTGCCCCTAAAACCTCAATAAACTCTTCAGTTTTTGCCATAGTGCGCAAAGGTACTAAATGACACTCAAAATTTATAATTGCAATGACTTGTAATCGAGATAAATCTTGTTAAATTTTTAGCTGTTTATTTCACGGTTCATGAACTGGTACAAACTCGTAGCCAGAAAAAATATGATACTAGAAACAATGGAGAAGCTAATAATAAGGGTAAGGATGTGTAAGCTGAAGAACATGAAAGCAATAGGAAGCAACAAGCCAAACAGCACCAAGAACAGGAAAATAAAATAGAGGTACTTCATAAGCCCTGGAAGGGAATTCTCGGTACGCCCTTGAAATTGAAATAGCTTGGGTATTACCTCTTTATTGATGTACTCCCCCAGTTTGGCTAAAAAGACCTCGTTGAAAGAAGAGTCCTGAAAAGCTTCACTATCGATAGAGTTGGCCAAGGTCATAATTTTTTCCTGATGCCTTTCATACACATTGTTAAAGTCCAGCGCACTTTTAAAATCCCCGTATTTATATCCAAAATAGTACCAAAGCCCCGAGCCACATTTATGCTCTAACCACTTGGCAACAATATCTTTATTATAGATGCTGGGATAACGAATATTTTCGGGGAGTTTCTTTTCTTTAGGGTCGGTCATTAACAGGGCTTTTAGCTCTAAGTACAGGTTTTCGGTGTCTTCAAAAGGCGAGTGTTCCTGTAAAAACTCAATGGCCAATTTGGATTTCCCTTTATAAAATTCCTTGACTTCAAAAAAGGTAAGGCCCGAAAATTCTTCATCAATGTATTCTTGTAACCCTGGAAGCCATATTTTGGAATTTAAAAGGATTTCAATAATGCTTCTGAAGGTATGCATTTTTTGGGTAACCTTGCTCAAACTATCAATAGCTGCGGTACGTGTGGACTTCAACCCTGAAGCTGCCGATGCGAGGTACACCATGATGATAGCCGCTAGAAATCCGCTGATGCTAATAAAAATAGTAGTCGCTTCTTGAAGGGTTTGGTTAAAGCTTTCGAGGGCTGTGCTTTTTTCCCAGAGCAGGAAGATAAGGGTAATGCAAAGGATGCCACTAAGTACAAGTGGGATAAGTGCATACAAATCCTTAAAGAAAGATTTTCCCTTCAAATAATTGGTTTTAGAAAAATGGGTTGGTTGCTGTCAGCCCCTATTTTTTATTACTTCTTATATTCAAAAATACTGTAAAAATCGGTAGTTTGTAGTAAATTACTTACAAATCGATGAAGTGAAATATTTACTCGATGAAGTGAGGGTAAAAGGAGCTCTGGTCATTAATAGCCTATTGCGGTATCATCCCCTCGGCGATCGGCACCCCCTTCCAAGGTACCATCGGCACGAATTAAAATAGCATCTACTTTCCCTATCACGGGACTTCCTTCTTGGTCTAAGGAATAGCCTTTAGCTTCAAGTGAACTTATTATTTCCGCAGGGAATCCTTGAGGTTCCAAACTAATTTTATCGGGCCACCATTGATGGTGAAACCTTGGGGCATCTACAGCTTCTTGCATATTCATCTTAAACTCGTATACATTTAGCAGGGTTTGTAAGACCGAAGTGATAATGGTGGCTCCTCCGGGTGTTCCCAAAACCATCCATAATTTACCGTCTTTTTCAACAATAGTTGGAGTCATGGAACTGAGCATTCTTTTCTGGGGTGCAATGGCATTGGCCTCGCCGCCGATTAACCCAAACATATTAGGCTCCCCAGGTTTGGCACTAAAATCATCCATTTCATTATTCAAGAAAAAGCCAAGTTCTGGAACATACAATTTGGAACCATAAGCAGCATTAAGCGTCGTGGTAACTGCTACGGCATTTCCCAACGAATCAACAATGGAATAGTGTGTGGTTTCGGTACTTTCTTTTGGGAGTAATGTGCCATAGGATAGGGTGGCTGAAGGAGTCGCTTTATCAAAGGAAAATGTTTCCATTCTTTTGAGCAAGTAGTTTTCCAACAATAAGGAATCGATGGGGATGGTAACAAAATCGGGATCTCCCATATAAAAACTTCTATCGGCATAGGCCCTGCGCTCTGCTTCCGTAAGAACTTGGATGCTCCTTGTGGTATTGTGACCGTATTCTGAAAGAGGGAACGGTGCTATCATTTTCAGGATTTGACCCATACACACTCCTCCACTAGATGGAGGCCCCATGGATATGATTTTTAAATCCTTGTATTGAAATACAATAGGTTCCCGCCATTTGGCTTCATAGGCGGCCAGATCTTCCATGGTCATGATCCCCCCATGGGATTGTACATACTTAACCATGGCCTTTCCTGTTTGCCCTTCGTAAAATTCGGCTCTCCCATAATTTACAATCCGTTGTAAAGTTTGCGCCAATGCTTTGTTTTTCAAGGTGTCCCCTGGTTGGTAAGCTTTGTTGAAAATAGTGACTTCACCATTTACTTCCTTTAAAATAGGGGCGTAGGAGGTAATTCGTTGCGCCTGACTTTCGGTTACGGCAAAACCCTTTTCGGCCAATTGAATTACTGGGGCCAATATTTCTTCCATAGGAAGGGAGCCAAGCTTTTCGTGCACGGCAAAAATACCGGCAATCGTTCCAGGGACTCCCACTGCCAAAGCTCCTTTTTTGCTTTTTTCGGAAATAAAATTTCCATTCTCATCCAAGAACATATCACGAGACGCTTGCAGCGGTGCTTTTTCACGAAAATCGAAACTCCCCAATTCCCCAAACTCGGTGCGATAGACCATAAATCCGCCGCCCCCTAGATTCCCTGCATAAGGATAACTTACGGCTAACGCCATTTCCGTAGCAATCATGGCATCAAAAGCGTTTCCTCCCTTTTTCAGTACCTCCACTCCAATCTTGGAAGCTTCTTCCCGTGCCGAAACCACCATGGCATGCGACGCTTTTACAGGCTGTTTTGGGAGGGTTTCAGGAGTTTTGGAAGGCTCCTGTTTGCACCCTGTTAGGAATAAAAAAAGCATGAGGTAAACAAGGCGGTACGTCATAGTTCTTTCAGTTTCTGATTGGAAAATTCAAGTAATTCAGCAAAAAAAGCCGTGAACTCCTTTTCAAATTCTTCATAATAAGTTTCCAGTTCCACTATGGCCAAGTCCATTTTCGATTTTCCTTGGGTACGACGATTCATTTGGGAGAGAATTCGGGCAATCCCTTCTACAGATTGGTAACTCAATAGCCAATTATCGCGTATCATGTAGGGCATCATTTTCTGAATTCTAGAGGGGAGGATTTCAAAATTCTCACGAAGCAATCCATAAAAATTCTCGACGTATCCTTCCAGTGGTGTTTTATGGTACTGGGTCCAATTTTTGGCTAAAAAATGATCGTATAATATATCGACAATGACCCCGCTGTAATGTCCGTAGTTTTGATGCAACCGGGCTGTACTCTGGCGAACAATAGGGTGCTGGTCTGTATAAGAATCGATATTTCGATGCAAGAGGATGCCTTTTTGGATCTCGGCAGGATATTTCTGGTATTTTTTTCCTTTGATGCCATCGGCAATAAAATTGCCAATAATAACTCCTTCAGAAGTACCAGAAAGGTATATATGTGCGAGATAATTCATTTGATAAATATATGTAAATTTGAGCCGATAACCCTTTACTTTGAAACGACTTCCCAATCTTGATGTCTTGCGATTTATTTTAGCTACGCTTGTGATCTTATTTCACATTCCACAGTTAGCTAAAAATCAGGGGTTGCCTTATTTTTCGGAAGCCCCCATATTTCATCGTGGCACAGAGGCAGTGTACATGTTTTTTGTTTTAAGTGGTTATTTAATTATAGGGCAAATAGCCAATTACAAGCAACGTGGGGTGTTTTCCATCAAACGATTTTATGCTCGAAGAGCGCTTCGTATTTTACCACTATATTACCTTATTGTTGTATTTGGGTTTTTATTTTACTGGAAGTTATTACCCTTCATGGGGTTTAACTTCCCCAATACCTACCCTCTTTGGAAAGGACTTTTGTTAACGTGTTTTTTTCTTCCGAATGTTTTTGCTTCCCTTTATACGCCAGGCGGTATTTTGGAAATCCTGTGGTCTATTGGAATCGAAGAACAATTCTATTTATTTATTGCCCCATTGTTGTTTTGGGTAACCAAGCAGAAGCTTTTACGTGTTCTAGTTCTATTGTTACTGCTGTATTTTTTGGTGTTCCATTTAGATTTTGCACACGTACTGCGGCAATTCAGTATGGTATATTTCTTTCTTTTTGGCGGGGGTATCATCGCGGTTTTGGAACAAAAAGGGGCTTTGGAATTTTTAAAAAAGACCCTTATTATTCCTTTGGGCATTAGTATTTTTGTAGGGTTGTATTTCACGACCAACTGGTTTTTATTTGAAACCTTGTGGGTTAGGAATTTATTTGTTTGCGTTATGTTTAGTCTTTTTGTGCATACGATATCTGTGAACCATAGGGGAGTGATCATAGAAAATAAGTATTTAAATTACTTCGGAAGGATTTCGTACGGCATTTATATGTATCATGCAATAAGTATGAACTTAGTCGTTTTTCTGTTTTTGAAATTTCCTGAAGTGCCACTATCCAACACGCTTTCCATTTTTATCATGAATGTTTCAGTAATAGGGCTCACCCTTTTGGTGTCGCATCTATCTTATCGTTACTTTGAAACCTATTTTTTAAACCTTAAAAGCAAATTCAGAAAATGACACTTATAAAATCAATCTCGGGAATAAGAGGGACCATAGGAGGAGCCCAAGGCGACAATCTAACGCCTATTGATGCGGTAAAATATGCGGCAGCTTATGGCATGTGGGTTAAACAACAACGCCAAAAGGAAAACTATCGTATTGTCGTGGGCCGTGACGCCCGTATTTCGGGTGAAATGATTCAGCAATTGGTGATGAATACCTTAGTAGGAATGGGTATTCATGTTGTAGATTTAGGACTTTCCACTACGCCTACCGTGGAAGTGGCCGTCACCTTGGAACATGCCGATGGCGGTATTATTTTAACAGCCAGTCACAACCCGAAACAATGGAATGCCTTAAAACTACTGAATCATGAAGGGGAATTTTTGAATGCGGAAGCGGGACAGGAAATTTTGGATATTGCCGACTCGGAATCCGTAAGTTTTGCTGAAGTAGACCACTTAGGGGAAATTTCCAAAAACGATGCGTATATCGACCTTCATATCGAAGAAATATTAAATCTGCCTTTGGTGCAAAAAAATGCCGTTGAAAAAGCCGGTTTTAAAGTCGTTGTGGACGCGGTAAATTCGACCGGGGGAATTGCCGTACCGCTCTTATTGGAAGCGATGGGCGTACACCCTGTGAAATTGTATTGTACCCCAAATGGTCAATTTCCACACAATCCAGAACCTTTAAAAGAACACTTGGGCGATTTGATGGAAAAAGTAAAAGCCGAGAATGCCGATTTTGGCATTGTGGTGGACCCCGATGTGGACCGTTTGGCTTTTGTGGATGAGAACGGGGAAATGTTTGGCGAGGAATATACCTTGGTAGCTGTGGCGGATTATGTATTACAAAATACCCCAGGAAATACCGTCTCTAATATGTCCTCTTCCCGCGCCTTGAGGGATGTAACCCAAAAACATGGAGGTACCTACACTGCCAGCGCTGTTGGAGAAGTGAATGTGGTAACAAAAATGAAAGAAACCCAAGCGGTGATTGGGGGCGAAGGGAATGGAGGAATTATTTATCCTGAATTGCACTACGGAAGGGATAGCCTGGTTGGAATAGCCTTATTCTTAAGCTTTTTGGCCGATGAAAAATGTCGTGTTAGTGAACTTCGGAAGCGCTATCCTTCTTATTTTATGAGTAAAAAGAAAATAGAACTCACTCCCGAATTGAATGTAGATGCAATTTTGAAGCAAATGGAAGAAAAATATGCTTCAGAAGAAATAAATACCATTGATGGCGTAAAAATTGATTTTGCTGAAAATTGGGTTCATCTGCGCAAGTCGAATACCGAGCCTATTATCCGAATTTACACGGAAGCTAAGTCGCAAACGGAAGCCGACGACTTGGCCGATCGATTTATTGCGGAAATTGCAGAAATTTCAAAAAATTAATTCTTAGTTTTGATAAAATTACGGGTATGGAAGTTAAAGCAAAACTTAGTGCTACCACTTTGGAGCAATATTTTAAGCCTTTCAGAAACAATATATTAGGGATTGATCAAACGTTTGAGTCTCCCTACGGAACACAAAAGATGGTGTATACCGATTGGACAGCGAGTGGCCGATTGTACACGCCCATTGAAGAAAAAATGCTTCAGGATTTTGGTCCTTTTGTCGCCAATACCCATACCCAAACAACCGTAAGCGGAACCACAATGACGCATGCCTACCATAAGGCCCGTCAAATTATTAAGGAGCATGTAAATGCTGGTCCCGACGATGTATTAATTACTACTGGAACCGGCATGACTGGAGCCGTAAATAAATTTCAACGCATTTTAGGCTTAAAGATTCCAGAACAAATTAAGGGACTCTTCGAATTAAAAGAAGAAGACCGCCCCGTTGTATTTGTCTCGCATATGGAACACCATAGCAATCAGACCTCTTGGTTGGAAACCATAGCCACCGTAGAGGTAATCCCTAGCAATGAGAATGGTTTGTTTTGTATGGAAAACCTCTATCGCTTGTTAGAAAAATATAAAAAACGTGATGTAAAAATAGCTTCCATTACCAGTTGTTCCAATGTTACGGGCATTAAAACCCCTTATCATGAAATTGCCAAGGTGATGCATCAACACGATGGTTTTTGCTTTGTAGACTTTGCCTGTTCGGCTCCTTATATAGCCATAGATATGCATCCTGAAGATGCAGAAAGATGCCTAGATGCCATTTTTATGTCTCCGCACAAGTTCTTGGGCGGTCCTGGTAGTAGTGGTGTCTTGGTGTTCAATAAAAAACTGTATAAAAACCTAGTGCCCGATTGCCCCGGGGGCGGCACGGTAGATTGGACAACCCCATGGGGGACCCATAAATTTATTGAAAATATTGAAGAGCGGGAAGATGGAGGCACCCCTGGTTTTTTACAAGTAATTAGGGCTTCCTTAGCCATTAAACTAAAGGAAAAGATGGGCGTAGACAATATGATGGCCCGTGAAGACGAATTACTTACTTACTTCTTCGAACGAATGAAAGCCCATCCAAACATTTCTGTTTTGGCCCATGAGCATACCCATCGCTTGGGGGTATTGTCTTTAAACATAGACGGTTTGCATCATGATTTGGCAGTACGAATTCTTAATGATCGCTTTGGGATACAATCAAGGGGAGGATGCAGTTGTGCAGGAACCTATGGGCATTACTTATTGCAAATAGACCAAAAAAGGTCTTCTGAAATTTTGGAAAAAGTCTCTTGTGGTTTTACTGAAATGAAACCAGGGTGGGTGCGGGTTTCCATTCATCCTACGACCAGTAATCAAGAAATGGAATATGTGTGTGATTGCCTTATAGCCTTGGCCGATCATGCCTTGGAATGGAAAAAAGAGTACCTTTTGGAAAAAGGGCATTACCGTCATGTCTCTGAAAAAATTTCAGAAGGAATACCGTTAAACGATCAATGGTTTGAAGTTTAATTACGATGCTTCCAACGCTTGTGAGACCATAAATAATAGGCTGGCGCCTCCTTAATTTGCTTTTCTATTTCGGTAAGGAACATACGGGTAATTTGAAAATCATCGTATTTTTTTGGATTTTCCGCTAAGGGAACAAAAGACGCTTCATAATAACCCCTTTTAACTTTCTCCACTTTCAGGTACACCGTGGCAAAATCCAACATTTTTGCCAATTCTTCCGTTCCGGTAAATACGGGAACATTAACGTCCATAAAAGTATCCCGCTGTTTGAAGGCCCCTAGCTTGGGGGTCTGATCTGAGAGAATTAGTGTAAGGCTCTTTTCTCCTTTTTTAAAGCTTTTGTATAGGGTTTTGGTAATTTGTTTGTTGGTGATGATCGATGCCCCAAAACGGCCCCGTATACGTTTTACCAGCCTATCGAAATACGGGTTATCCAATTTCTTATACACCGCGTAGCCTTTGTAAGGAATTTGTGTTGCCAAGATGCCGCTCCACTCCCAACTCGCATAGTGGCCACACATCAATAAAATGCTTTTGTCCTTTTGGTAGAGCTCGTTAACGACTTCCAGGTTTTTAAACCGAAACCTTTTCTTTATCTCCTTTTCAGAAATGGTCATGCTCTTCAAGGTTTCAAAAATGATATCGCACAAGTGCTTGTAAAAACCTTTGGCAATAGTGTTAATCTCTTCTGAAGACTTATGGGGAAACACCAATTTTAAATTATCTTTCACTACTTTTTTCCGATAGCCTATGATATAATATACCAGCCTATACAATAAGGAAGATTTTAGGTAAAGGATGGGAAAAGGGAGGATGGAGACCAACCATATAAAAGGATAGATAATAAGATAAAGTAGGCGTCCCATACTGCAAATTAAGGCAAAACTAATTAAATTTATAGCACTAAAGACGTCACCTTACCAAAAATAATTCGATGCAGGATATACATATTGCCACAATCATCATCATAGCAGCAAACGTAGTAATCTCATTAAAGGGCTTTAACGACTTTTCTTTTTTTGAAAAGTATAAGTTCAATATAGCGGGCATACAAAGAGGCGAGCAAATACGCATGTTTAGCTCGGGCTTTCTTCATGTTGATTTTACCCATTTATTGTTCAATATGTTGACGCTTTATTTTTTTGCTGAGGTGGTAATTTATAACGTTGGGGTTTCCAAGTTTGTTATTATTTACTTGCTCAGTCTTTTGGTAGGAAATTTATTGTCCTTTATTATGCACAAGGAGGAATATCATTACAGTGCCGTGGGAGCCAGTGGGGCGGTAATGGGTGTTTTGTATTCGGCCATTTTGTTTGAACCGGATATGGGCTTATACCTGTTCTTTATTCCTATCGCTATCCCTGCCTGGATCTTTGGGATTTTGTATTTAGGGTACTCAATTTACGGAATGAAAGCCCGTTTAGGGAATATAGGGCATGACGCCCATATTGGTGGAGCTGTGGCAGGATATGTTTTAAGTATTGGTTTTGTGCCTTCCCTCATTGAAACCGACCTTTGGCTCATTATCCTCTTGGCCGTGCCTATCGTGGTATTGTTTGTGTTGTACAAACTAGGAAAACTATAAAAAATATTGATAATGAAAACACTTGCAACTTTTTTAATATTATTAAGCAGCTTATTTATGAATGCACAAAACCCACCCATGCCAACGGTTGACGTGAGCGGCCAAGGGACTGTTAAGGTAGTTCCGGATGAAGCAACGATAACGGTTCGGGTAGAACATACAGGAAACAACCCCAAGGAAGTGAAACAAATGAATGACCAAACGGTTAATGAGGTGTTTCAATTTCTGAAAAAGCAGGACATTGAAGAAAAATATATTACATCGCAACAGATCAATCTGTCGAAAAACTACGATTATAATACCAAGAAATACAGCTATGTGGCCAATCAAACCATTAGTGTATTTTTAACGGATCTTTCTAAATATGAATCCCTTATGAAGGGCTTGCTGGAAACAGGTATCAATCGTATCAACAGTGTTACTTTTTCTTCTTCGGAAATGAAAAAATTGGAAAGTGAAGCACGGGTGAAGGCCATCATGGATGCTAAACAAAAAGCTATGGAGTATGCTTCGGCATTGGGGCAAAACATAGGAAAAGCTGTTCACATTACGGAATTCAATAATGTTTCTACTCCTATGCCCGTTCTTCGAAGCATGGCAATGGAAGGCGATAGCAAAATGCAAACCATGGCTCCTGGGGAGATGGAAATCAATGCTCAGGTAAACGTAAGTTTTGAGTTGAAATAGGGTTTATTCCAGTAAAGAAGCTATTTTATCCTCTAGGGCCTGTCCTCTTAGATTCTTGTCGATGATTTTTCCTTCAGAATCCAATAGAAAAGTCGCTGGAATGCTTCTCACATTGTATTGACGGGCAATAGGATCTTGCCAAAATTCTAAATTGGAAACATGATACCAATCCATGTTATCATCTTCAATAGCTTTGATCCATCGATCTTTCTGCCCTTTTTTGTCCAAGGAAACGCTAATAATATTTAGCCCTTTGTCGTGGTATTTGTTGTATACTCGAACCACGTTTGGATTTTCCATACGGCAAGGACGACACCAAGAAGCCCAAAAGTCGATAATAGTGTAAGTTCCCATCGCATCTTTGAGGCTAAGCATGGTACCTTCAGGTGTTTCAGCTTCAAAATTGGGAGCTACGGAACCTAACTCAGCCTGTTTGGCAGCTTCCATTTGATCTTGCAACTTTGTCACTAATGGGTGAGCGGCCATTTTGGGGCTCAAACCATTGATGAGGTCATTCACTTCTTCGGAAGTCATGTCCTTACGCGAAAAAAGCTCGGTCATTAACATTAACCCAAATACGGAGTTGCTGTTATTTACGGCAAAATCCCTTTGATAGCTTTTCTCTTCATTGGTAATGGCCATGTTTTCATTACGCAGGTCTTGAATTTTGGTTACATCCTGTTCGGCTTGCGCTTTCCGAAAATCTTCCATAAGTTGGCTTCTTTCGTTGGCAAAACCTCTCATGGTCTCTATGTAGTCGTAGTACACTTCATTTTGTTTTCCCCCGGAAACTTTTGAAACCATGATGCTATCGGCATATAAGGTAGCCTTAAGGTCTTCGTTTTCAGTAAAAAATAAAATGTTGTTTTTTTGATTTCCCACTTTTAAAAATTGCAAAGCGGTAGTGGCATCTTCAGTTTTTGGGAACTGTGCTTCAAATTGCTCATTTTGTACTTCCAGGGTATCGATAACACTGGTATTGTTGTTATCGTCTATTTGGTATACATAAATATGCGTGCCATCCTCAAACCCAAATGCATTTCCCTTTAAGGAATAGGTGTCTTCTTCATTGCAGGAGATTAGTAAAATAGCGGCAAAAACAAAAAGTAATCGTTTCATTATTCAAAATTTTAAAGAACAAAAGTACCATATTTTTTATGGTTTAAAAGATTTTTAAATGACAAAGAACTGTTAATCCTTCTTCTTTTGGCGGATTAATGATTTATCTTTACCTTAATTAATATGTTGAAAACAAACACCATGAACGAGAGAGTTTCCCCTTTAACCATAAAAATTGGTTTTGGAAAGCTGTTCGATTCTTATAAAAAGCAATTGGACTCCAATATACCGCTCGTGGCTGAAAAGGCTAAGGCGGTTTTAGACTTGGAAGAAAAGTATCCGGAACTTGCCGAAGGGCTCGAAACCCAGGAGGCCATAGCGCGTCATAAAGCGCCTATTCGTTTTATTTTGGACGATTTGTTTTCGGACCTCTTAACCCAAAACGAGATTAAGATTGCTACAGCGCCTTTTCAAGAGAAAATATTAAGGGCTTCCAAACGCTATCAAGATATTAAAAGTGTAGTAGGGGAAGACTTTAAAATGGAGTTAACCGATTTTAATGATGATGAATATTACATCATGGCCTGTAGTATTATTTTGAATTCTTATTACAATTATTCAGTTGACTTTAAACGTCCTTTCTATTACAAAATACCTGATCGAAATGGAATTGTGAGGTCTTACCGAGTGCTATACAATGCCGATTTTGTGTCGATTACCAAAGGAGAAACGGCAAAAGAGATTACGGAGGCCGATATTGCAGAGCTGCTGGATAATTTTGAAAATATTGAGGTGTGGAAAGAGAAATTTCCGCCCAACAGTTGGGTTTTTAATGGGTTTGTCATTGCCAATATGTACGATGCCACCATCGATGTATCTTTATCGAGTTTTAAGGAAGGTTTACTGGAGATGGATACAAAAGAAGACCGGTTTATCTTCAGTTTTCAAGAAATTATAAGGTCTATTTTTAATCTACCCGAATTGAATATTGGGTATGCTGTCTACGATAGCGAAGACAAAACCTTCAGTAAGCTTTCCAAGAACCACAATGTTAATAGCTTTATACTTCATGAAGACGCTTTAAAAGATTGTAAACTTTCCCTCTGTAGTTTGTCGTACCATGTATTATGTGAAAAGAAAGAGGTATATACCCTTTCCAATGTGCCCAAGCAATTGGAAGAGCATCCTGAAAATGTCCTGTTACAGTCTTTCGATGATCAAAATATTGGAAGCGCTATTATAGCCCCTTTGGTACATGGGGAAGCACTTTTGGGGGTTTTGGAAATTGTTTCCAATAATGTAGGAAGACTTAACTCTATTAACGCAAACAAATTGAAGGATATCATGCCCTATTTGGTAGATTCGATGAAACGTGCTAAGGAACGATGGGAGAACCAAATGGAATTATTAATTCAAAATGAGTGTACTTCCATACACCCAAGTGTACATTGGCGCTTTAGAAACGAAGCCCGTCGTGTTATGAAGCAACAAGACGCTGGAAATATGGCCAGTTTTCGAGAGGTGGTTTTTGAAGACGTGTATCCATTGTTTGGGCAGATGGACATCAAGGGTTCTTCCGAATTACGAAATGATGCTACCAAAAGGGATTTAGAGCTTCAATTACGAATGGTACATCGCATCATGACCCGAATAAAAGAACGAGAATCGCTTCCTATTTATGAGAAATATATGCATACTATTGAAGCATTCTCGGAAGAGATTAAGGATATCCTGGAAGTAGATAGTGAACGTAAAGTCCTAAATTTTTTACAGGATGAAATCATACCGTTATTTCAGCATGTTGAGAAAAAAGATGACGATTTAAAGGATTTGATTCAAGATTATTCCAAGCGTATTGACAGTAGTAAGGGGTTTATTTATAAATACCGAAAAGAATATGATGAATCGGTCATGTTGGTAAACAAGACCCTAGCTTCTTTATTGGACCGAAAACAAGAAGAGGCACAAACCATGTATTCGCACTATTACGAACGCTTTAAAACCGATGGGGTAGAGCATAATATGTACATAGGGGAATCTATTACCAAAGAACGCAGCTTCAATCCTATTTATTTGTACAACTTGCGTTTATGGCAATTACAGGTAATGTGTGAGATGGAAAATCGGTTTTATAAGCTAAAAAAGGACTTGCCATTACCAATGGAGGTAGCCTCCATGATTTTGGTTTTTAACAGTTCCCTTTCATTACGCTTCCGTATGGATGAAAAAAGGTTCGATGTAGACGGTACGTATAATGCCCGATATGAAGTGGTGAAGAAACGCGTTGACAAAGCCCACATTAAGGGAACGGAAGAGCGAATTACCCAACCCGGTAAGATTACAGTAGTCTATTCTCAAGAAGAAGATGAAGAGGAGTATTTGGGATATATCCGTTTCTTACAATCGAAAGACTATATTGGCAACCAAGTAGAGATTCTGGAATTGGAAGATTTACAAGGAGTTACCGGCTTAAAAGCCATTCGGGTAAATGTGCTTTACAAAAATGAAGCGGAAAATCAGAAATTGTATACCTACAACGATTTAATGGAAGAAATACAACGCTAATTCTGTGGCGTAACAATCGTGTCTGTTACTTGATCCACACTTTGATCGAATATACTAAATGAGATGGCAAAAGAGATAATGGAAATAATAATTCCAACCACGAAAATAGTGTAGGTCCAACGAAGGATTCGATATTTTCGGTCCAACACTTTTCCCAAGAAATATAAATCCTTGGTCAAGGAAGAATATACATAGTCCCTATCTTTCAAAAGTTCGTCAATAGCCCATTGGTACTTGGAAAGTTCCATTCGGTGAAAATTTCCGAAGAAAGTCAAATTCACATCTTTATTTTTAACATCTTCATCAGTAAACTCCCCACGGGTTACATTAGGCCTCGTAGCAATGACGGCCAAAATCATGGAAATGGTACTGGACAATACAAAAATAGCAGAGGGTGCAATTAAAAACGGATTGGTATCCAGTTTTGAAAGTAAATTGGATAATACCAACGAAATGATAATGGCATTTACCGAGAGTAGGATATTGGCTTTTGTATCGGCAATATCACTTAATTTAATATGATTCCTTAAAGCCGTACGGTAAAAAGTTTGGATCCCTCTTTCTGGACTTGCGTCCTTGTATTTTGCTTTCAGCTCGGCCTTCAGTTCTTCTTTTTTGCGACGTTTTTTATCCTTCTTTTTTCGCTTCAGCAATTTTGCCAAATTAGCCTCTTTTTGAGGCTGCCATTCTTTAAGGGCATATGGCGTATAGTAATTATGATCTTCCACCAATAACCGGATGTTTTCTTTTCGCCATTCCTTAGGGGTGTATTCCTTAATATCGAGTGCAATAAGTTCCTGTCTCAAGAACTCGCTGGCTTCATCAAAATAGTCTTTTCCAAAATGGGAGCAATCTGCATCGCAAATAACCTCTTCTAATTTATTGGAGGGTTCTTTTTCCATTTTAGTTGCCAAAATGCACTGTACAATTTTATCGATGGTGTCTTTTTCAACCGCATGTTTGGCAAGGAATTCTTTTGCAATTTCGGCACTAACTTCTTCATGCCCCTCAAAGGTTTGGGTGTAACCCGTGTCATGCAGTAAAGCTGTGAGTCTTAGGATTTCGGCATCTTTAGCATTTATTTCAGAATTTTCTATAATTTCATTTGTACTTTTAAGAACTCTAAGGGTATGAGTGAGGTTGTGGTAAATGAAATTATGAGAAAGTTTTTCCCTGAAAAGTTGATTTACAAAAGATTCAGCTTTGCTAACAATGTCGCTCATAAGTGGAAATTTAACATCAAAGTAATAAAAAAAATAAGCTGTGTATGCCTAAAGTAAAGTTAATTCTATTTTTTTCAGTAACATTTTTTGTGAGTTGCGGGACCTACAAACCTAAATATCTAAATGAAGAAGATAAAAACATTCACATAAATCCATATGAAAGTGAAGTAGAAAAACGATTTTACTTAATAGGCGATGCAGGATTGGGGGCTTCCCAAAATGGGGCTCTTCGGGTTTTTGAACAGTTTGTAGAGGGAAAGGATACCCAAGATGATTATCTTATTTATCTAGGGGATAATATTTACCCGTCTGGTCTTCCTGCAAAGGGAGAAAAAGGACGGGAAGATGCAGTAACCCAGCTTAGGGCACAAACCGATGTTTCCCGGTTTTTTGACGGAAAAGTATTGTTTATCCCCGGTAATCACGATTGGTATACCGATGGGGTAAAAGGCTTGAAAAGACAGGAAAAATATGTAGAGGATGCTCTAGGCGATGACGATGCATTTCAACCTGAAAATGGTTGTCCTATTGAAGATTTTGAGATTACCGATAATGTGGCCCTTCTTACCATCGATACACAATGGTATTTAACCCGTTGGGATAAACACCCTACTATTAATGATGAATGTGATATTAAAACAAGAGAAGCTTTTTTCTTGGAACTGGAGGATAAATTAAAGGATTATAGCGAAAAATCTATTGTGATCGCCATGCACCACCCTGCTTTTACGTATGGTTTACATGGGGGGTATTTCAATTTTCAGAAGCATATTTTTGCTTCCAGTAATCGCATTCCCCTTCCCTTTTTAGCAAGTTTGGTAACCTTGGTTAGGTCTCAGGGTGGTGTTTCGCCTCAAGACCGTTACAATAATAGGTACAATCAGTTAATGAAACGAATCATTACCATGACCCGTGACAGAGAAAGGGTTACTGTGGTATCTGGCCACGAGCATGTCTTGCAGTATATCGAAAATAAGGGCATTAAACAAGTAGTATCGGGTTCTGGGAGTAAACATTCCCCAGTAGCATTAGGAGAGGGTTCCCAATTTGCCTATGGAGGTGAAGGGTTTGCCATCCTCGAAATTTTAAAGGATGGATCTACGATTGTTCACTATTACAATTCAAAAGATGGGAAGCCCGAGCGGATGTTTAGTAAAGAGGTGCATGAACCTTTTCGGGAATTTAATATCGATACTTTACCCAATACTTTTCCTAAAACCGTCAAAGCATCTGTTTATCCTAAAACAGAAACCGATAGGTCTGATTCTTATGAATGGTTCTGGGGCGATCATTACCGTGATCTTTATGGTACCGAAGTTGAAGTTCCTGTGGCAACGCTCGATACATTAATGGGAGGAATGAAAATTATAAGGCAGGGGGGAGGGCATCAAACCCGGTCTTTACGACTTAACGATGCGGAAGGAAGAACGTATAATTTAAGGGCCTTAAAGAAGAGCGCCGTACAGTTTTTACAGACCACTGCCTTTAAGGATACTTATGTGGAAGAAGATTTTAGGGAGACGGTTACGGAGGATGTTATCATGGATTTTTATACCTCTAGCCATCCGTATGGTGCTTATGCCATTCCAAAATTAAGCGATGCGGTTGGAGTGTTTCACACCAATCCTTTACTTTATTATATCCCCAAACAGAAAGCCCTTGGTAAATACAATGCAGATTATGGAGATGAATTATATATGCTGGAAGAGCGTCCGGATGATACTTTCTTGGATGTTCCTTCCTTCGGAACTCCGGATGCCATTGAAAGCACTTCCAATGTGTTGGAGGATATTCGGGATGATGAAGAATACCGAATTGACGAAGAGAGCTATATAAAAGCCCGTCTGTTCGACATGCTTATTGGCGATTGGGACCGTCATCAAGATCAATGGCGTTGGGCCCGATATGATGATAAAGAAAAAAATACCAAAACCTACAAACCGATTCCCAGGGACCGCGATCAAGTTTTTTCAAATTATGATGGCGCTTTATTGGGAATCCTTAATGTAATGATGCCTCCCAGCAAACAATTTCAAGAATATGATAAAGCCTTGAATGATGTTAAGTGGATAAATCTCGCAGGGATAAAATTGGACAGAACCTTGATTCAGAATTCTGGGAGGGAAACCTGGTTAAAACAAGCAGAATACATTAAAAATAATCTCTCTGATGAAGCTATTGATGCTGCATTCAAGGATTTACCTAAGGAGGTGCAAGGGGAGAGTTCTGAAGCAATCAAAGAAAAGCTAAGGGGGAGAAGGGATAATATGATCGATATTGCTAATAGGTATTACGATTTCCTTTCCAAATTGGTTATTGTGACGGCTACCGATAAAGACGACCAAATTGAAGTGACAACCGAAGGGGTAACTACTACCATAACGGTTTCAAGGATTATCGATGGAATTGCCGAAAAACCTTTTAAAACCAGGGTGGTTAAGCATGTGGAAACAAAAGAAGTTTGGGTGTATGCATTGGACGACGATGATGAAATTATCGTGAACGGAAACGGAAAAAACACTCCTAAAATTAGAATTATTGGAGGGCAAAATAATGATATTTATACCGTAAATGGGGGAAAGCGGGTAAAGCTATACGACCATAAAACAAAACCGAATACCATGAACTCCAAAGGACGGGCAGCGGTTCGTTTTGTGGATAATTATAAATTCAATAATTATCGGTACGACAAATTTAACAATGATGCTTCTATAACCCTTCCTAGCGTTGGGTTCAATCCCGATGACGGAATTTTGGTAGGTATAAGTCATACGCTTACCCGAAGTGGTTTTACTGGAGAAAAGTACCAGTCGTCACATGCATTTAGCGGTGGATACTTTTTTGCGACCCAAGGTTTTAAGATTAATTATAAAGGGGAGTTTTCAAATTTGTTGAATCATTGGAAGTTGTTGGGGGGAGCCCAATGGACTTCCGAAAATTACACACAGAACTTTTTTGGTCTTGGAAATGAAACCGTAAATAGGGACGATGAGTTAGGATTAGATTACAATCGAGTTCGAACCGGGAGTCAATCCCTGAAATTTGGAATCGTTAAAAATGGAGTCTATGGTAGTAGGATGGAACTTACGGCTGATTTTGAATCTATTGATGTACAAGAAACCGAAGGTAGGTTTATAAATGAATATTTATCGCGACAGAATTTAGAAGAAGATCGAAAGAACTTCGCAAGTGTGAATGGGCATTATTCGTATTCGGGATACGATAACTCTGTAAACCCCACTCGGGGGATGTTTTTCAACTTGAAGGGTGGAGTGAAATCCAATGTGCAGGATTTTGAAAGAACCTTTGCTTACCTACATTACTCATTAGAGTTTTACAATGCACTTACCCGAGGCCGGAAATTGGTGCTCAACACCAAAGTACAGGGGAAAGTAAACTTTGGGGATCAATTTGAATTTTACCAAGCGGCTACCCTGGGAACCAATTCGGGTTTGCGAGGGTTTCGGCAAGAACGCTTTAGCGGGGAGAGTACCTTGGCTTTTAAGACCGACTTGCGATACCATTTAGCAAAATTCAAAACAGGTTTATTGCCATTAAAATTAGGCATTTTCGCAGGAGGGGATGTTGGGCGTGTATGGCTGGATGGTGAAAATTCAGAAAGGTGGCACAATGATTATGGAGGAGGGTTTTGGCTTGGCGCAGTAGACTCTTTATCAGGTGAATTCAGATTGTTTAATAGTGTAGAAGGACTGCGGTTTTCGTTTACTTTTGGAGTGGCCTTTTAGTGGCTTAAAATTTTATCGTTCTTTATTTTAATAGTACCTTTGCGGGCTCAATCGACAACCTTAATGAAATCGAATTTACAAATCGCTATTACAGCAGCCATATCGGCAGGAAAAGAAATATTAAAAGTCTATGATTCAGACTTTTCGGTGGAAACCAAGGAAGATGCATCCCCTCTTACTTTAGCGGATGAAAAATCCAATGATGTAATCAATCAATTTTTGCTCGAAACGAATATTCCAATTATAAGTGAAGAAAACAAACAATTGGACTATTCCATTCGCAAAACCTGGAATAAATGCTGGATTGTAGATCCGTTGGATGGGACGAAAGAATTCATTAAAAGAAATGGCGAGTTTACAGTGAACATTGCGTTGGTTGAAGAGGGCGCTCCAATACTGGGAGTGATTTATGTTCCCGTGTCCAAAGAGCTTTATTTTACTTCTGAAGATGCCAAATCTTCTTATAAGATTACCATTCAGGAGGATGCTTCCGTAGAGAACCTGATAGAAAGCGCCATCCAAATTACGCCTTCTGAAATTTCAGAACCTGTAAAAATAGTCGGGAGTCGTTCGCATTTAAATGAAGATACCAAAACCTACATTTCAGAAATAGAAAAAAACAAATCAGTTGAAATTGTTTCCAAAGGAAGTTCCTTAAAATTTTGCTTGGTAGCAGAAGGAGCGGCCCATATTTATCCTCGATTTGCTCCTACGATGGAGTGGGATACGGCGGCAGGACATGCCATTTGTGAGGCTGCAGGAGTTTCGGTAATCAATCAGGAGACGCAACAACCGCTTCGATATAACCGGGAAAATTTACTGAACCCTTACTTTTTGGTAAAAGTATCATGAAGCCCAATTCACATTTAAGGCATATTTTAAAAGCCATAACTTGGCGTATCTTAGGTACGCTGGACACGATCATGTTGTCTTGGCTAATTACGGGAAACGCTCTTACGGGTTTAAAGATTGGGCTCGCAGAGGTAGTGACCAAGATGGTATTGTATTATTTCCATGAAAGAATATGGTTTAAAATTAATTTAAGCAAAAGTGGAAAGGTACTGGAAAGCAGAAAACGGCATATTGCCAAAACCCTTACTTGGCGTGGGGTTGGCACTTTGGATACGATGGTCATTTCATGGATTATTTCGGGAAACCCATTTACCGGACTAAAAATTGGCTTTGCAGAATTGATTACCAAAATGGTGTTGTATTACCTACATGAAAGGGCTTGGTATAAGATTGATTTTGGATTGGAAAAAAGACGACAACGCAAATTAGCCGAAAAAGAACAGAATCATGAATAAGAATGTAATTCGACATAATTTTCAGGTAACCAAAAAGGAGCGCAACCAACTTAATAATCATAGTTCCTTGCTAATATGGTTTACAGGGCTTTCCGGTTCAGGAAAATCTACAATAGCCAACGCATTGGAAAAGGAGTTGCTTCAGAACGGTTTTCATACCTACATTTTAGATGGAGATAATGTTCGCAAGGGGTTAAATAGTAATTTGACTTTTTCTCCTGAAGACCGGACCGAAAATATTCGGAGAATTGCTGAAGTCGCTAATTTGATGGTGGATGCCGGATTAGTGGTTCTTTCAGCATTTGTGTCCCCCTATCAAAAAGACCGTGAAAATGTAAAGCAAATAGTAGGAGGGAAGAATTTTGTAGAAGTATTTGTGAATACCCCCATTGAAGTATGCGAACAACGCGATGTTAAAGGTTTGTATGCCAAGGCGAGAGCTGGGGAAATTAAAGATTTTACAGGAGTGAATGCGCCGTATGAAGCGCCTAATAATCCTGATATTGAAATAGATACATCGAAAACAACCTTAGAAGAATCTGTGCAAATTATTTTCAAAAGTATTGCACAAAAACTAAATTTGAAGAATGAGTAAGTATTATTTAAATTATTTGGACGAGTTAGAGTCGGAAGCCATCTACATCCTTCGGGAAGTATGGGCGCAATTTCAAAATCCTGTAATTCTTTTTTCAGGAGGAAAAGACTCTATTTTGGTAACTCATTTAGCTAAAAAAGCATTTTACCCCTCCAAGATCCCTTTTCCCTTATTGCATGTGGATACAGGTCACAATTTTCCTGAAACGATTAAGTTCAGGAATGACTTAGTGGAAGAGTTTGGGGTGCAATTGTTGGTAGGTTCTGTACAGGAGTCTATCGATAAAGGACGCGTAGCTGAAGAGAAAGGGAAAAACGCTACCCGTAATGCCCTTCAAATAACCACACTTTTGGATGCCATCGAAGATCATAAGGTAGATTGTGCTATTGGAGGCGGAAGAAGGGACGAAGAGAAAGCCCGTGCCAAGGAACGTTTCTTCTCGCACCGGGACGATTTTGGGCAATGGGATCCCAAAAACCAACGTCCAGAGCTATGGAATATCTTAAACGGAAAACACTTCGAGGGAGAGCATTTTAGGGCATTCCCAATAAGTAACTGGACCGAAATGGACGTATGGAATTACATCCTTCGGGAAAACATTTCCATTCCCTCTTTATACTTTGCCCATGAAAGGGAAGTGGTTTGGAGAAATGACTCTTGGATCCCTGTTTCAGAATATTTGAAACTAGAAGAAGGAGAAGAGATTCACAAGAAGAAAATTCGTTTTAGAACCTTGGGCGATATTACCATTACCGGAGGTATCGAAAGTGATGCCGATACGTTGGCCAAGATTGTTCAGGAGGTTTCTTCCATGAAACAAACCGAACGCGGAAACCGTAGTGATGACAAGCGTAGTGAAACTGCGATGGAAGACAGAAAACGACAAGGATATTTTTAAGAAAAAAAGCATGGAATTAGATAATAATCAGTTATTAAGGTTTACAACGGCAGGAAGTGTAGACGATGGAAAAAGTACTTTAATCGGTAGGCTTTTATACGACTCCAAAGCGATTTTTGAAGATCAGTTGGAAGCAGTAGAGAGTACCAGTAAAAGAAAAGGTCATGAAGGAGTGGATTTGGCCCTTTTTACCGACGGACTTCGTGATGAGCGGGAACAGGGAATCACCATTGATGTGGCGTACCGCTATTTTACGACACCCAAACGAAAGTTTATCATTGCCGATACCCCTGGACATATTCAGTATACCCGAAATATGGTTACCGGAGCTTCTACGGCTAATGCTGCCCTTATTTTAGTAGATGCTCGTAATGGGGTGATAGAACAAACCAAGCGACATGCTTTCATTGCTTCTTTACTACAAATTCCACATGTTATTGTGTGTGTGAATAAAATGGATTTGGTGGATTATGACGAAAAGACGTATGAAAAAATCATTTCTCAATTTGAGGAGTTTTCATCGAAGTTATATGTGAAAGATATTCGCTTTATTCCTATTAGTGCCCTAAAAGGCGATAATGTGGTAAACCGAAGCGAAAAAATGACTTGGTACCAAGGTGCTCCGCTCTTACATACCTTAGAGCATATGCACATAAGTAGTGATGTCAATAAAATTGATGCTCGTTTTCCAGTGCAAACCGTGTTGCGACCCCAAAGGGAAGGGTTTATCGATTACCGTGGTTATGCCGGAAGGGTTGCCAGTGGTATTTTTCGACCTGGAGATGATGTAACGGTATTGCCCTCTGGGTTTACTTCAAAAGTGAAAACAATTGATACTTTTGAAAACTCTGTAGAAGAAGCGTATGCCCCTATGTCGGTTTCCATAACCTTGGAAGACGATATTGACATTAGTCGAGGCGATATGATCGTTAAAACCAATAACAAACCCGAACCCCTACAGGAGTTTGATGCCATGTTATGTTGGTTGAATAATGACGCTGCCAAGACCCGGGCAAAATATACCATCATGCATACTTCCAATGAGCAGAAGGCCATGATTAAAGAGGTATTGTATAAAATTGACATCAATACGTACAATAGGGATGAGGAAAACAAGGATTTGAATATGAACGATATCGCCCGTATAAAAATTCGAACTACCCGTCCTTTAATGATTGATGAGTATCGCGATAACCGAATTACCGGAAGCTTTGTGTTAGTGGATGATGCCACCCATGAAACCGTTGCGGCAGGGATGATTTTATAATCAGATGCTTGTTTTCTCTAAAAATAAAGGTAAGTGGTATAGATTTCTCCTTAAGTTTAAAAACTTAACAGATGCAACAGGAATTTTCGTTGGGAAAAAATCTAACATTATTGATGGGACAATAATTGGGGATGGTTCTAGGATTAATGGAAAAATTATAATTAAAGGTAATGGCAAGTGCGAGATTGGGAAGTTTTGTGCCTTTGGAGACGAGATCAGAATAATTACCTCCAATCACAAAATAACAACTATTAATCTTCAGATTGCACTTTCAAAGAAATTAGGTTTTTCCCCGTCTATTGATGACAAAAAAAATGTTTTTATTGGTCATAATGTATGGATTGGTGATAGAGTCCTTATAATGCCGGGAGTAACTATTGGAAATGGAGCTATTATTGGTGCGGGAAGCGTAGTAACTAAAAATGTTCCAAATTATGCAGTAGTTGCGGGAGTACCTTCAAAATTAATTCGTTATCGGTTCGAAAAATCGAAGCAGGATGAAATCGAAGATACTAGATGGTGGGATTTAACTTTACAAGAGTTAAAGCATAAACCCAAAATTTTTCAATAGATATTCTGTGTTGCAATTTTTTTCTAATAAGGATATAAAGATTTCTTCCATAGGAAGCATCTCTATAAAGTTTGCTGCAGCCTTTTTTGGATTTTTAAACGGAGTGTTATTGGCTCGTTTTCTTTCTTTAGAAGGTTTAGGAGTCTATGTATTGGTATTCTCTACAGTCACGTTGCTGTCGGTTCCCACTACTTTAGGTTTGCCAAATTTATTGATAAGATATATCTCAAAATATGAGGTGCTTAATCAATTTGCATTGGTAAAGGGATTACTTATAAAGTCCAATTTAATTGCTACCTACATCACTCTTTTGGTGTATTTATTAGCATTTGTTTCCTACTTTTTTTGGTGGGGTTCTTATGATAAAATGTTAGTGGAAACTATATTTTATGGACTCTTGTTGCTCCCTTTATTATCTTATGGAAGCCTAAGGTCTGCTGCTCTCAAAGGTTTACGTTATGTAATTTTAGCAGATTTACCTGAGTCCTTACTGAGAAGCCTCATTTTTTCTATTTTACTATTAACTGCACAACTTTCAGGTTACAATCTTAGCCCTAAATTAGCAATGATTTACCAACTCATTGCAGCGTTTATTGCTTTTGTAATAGGTTATTTATTCTTAAATGAAAAATTACTTAAAAATCTTAAGGGCATTCGTCCACTCTACGATAGCAAAGTTTGGATAAAGGAATCCATACCATTTTCGATCAATGCAGCTATACAAATAATTAGAACACGATTATTGATATATCTATTGGCTATATTTGGCTCTATAGAAGCGGTCGCACTATTTGAGGTTGCCACTAAAGGAGCCAATTTAGTGTCTTTTATATTAAATGCACTGAATTCAGCAATATCACCCTATATTTCAAAATCGTTTGAGGAAGGTAACTTAGTGTATCTTCAAAAAATACTGAAGGTGTCTGCAAGAATTATTTTTGTATTCTCATTGCCAATAGCATTGATATTCATTATTGGCGGAAGGTCTTTATTGATGTATATATTTGGTAATGAATATGCAGGTTCCTACATTCCCTTAGTAATTTTATGCCTAGGTCAACTTGTGAGTGCTTTAACAGGATCTGTTGGGTTATTACTAAATATGACAGGTCACCAGAAATATTTCTCACGAAGCAATTTGTGGATGCTTCTACTAAATGTAATTTTCAGCATCCCTTTCATAGTAGTTTACGATGTTTCTGGTGCTGCTTTTGTATTTAGCGCCCTTTTGGTACTTCAGAATATTATCTTGTATTTATTTGTAAAAAGACGATTAAATCTAAATACAACAGTTTTTTAGTTATGACAAGAAGCCCAAATTTATTTATCATTGGAGCTCCTAAGTGTGGTACTACTTCTATGATAAGCTATTTATCGAATCACCCCGATATTTTTGTTTCTGAAGTTAAAGAGCCACATTACTTTAATACCGATAGTGGACATCGATATTATTTTGAAGAGGAAGCATACTTATCATTATTCAAAAGTGCTTCTCCAAAATGTGACTATTTATGCGAAGGATCTGTTTGGTATTTATATTCCAATGTTGCTATAACAAATATTCTTAAATTCAATCCATCAGCTAAATTTTTGATCTTGCTTCGCAATCCAACGGATATGTTTTTTTCTTTACATCAAGAATTATTGTTTGGCGGAAGTGAAACAGAAAGTGACCCATACAAAGCTTGGGAATTACAAAATATCAGAAAGGAAGGAAAAAAAATACCAATAGGATGTTCAGACCCTAGATTACTACAATACGGAAATGCTTGTAAATTAGGCAGTCAAGTTGAGAAAGCTTCAAAATTAATCGCTAAGGAAAATATAAAATATATTCTTCTAGATGATTTAAAGTCTAATCCCGATAGTGTTTACAATGATGTTTTAAAATTTCTTAAAATTAAAGAATGGCATTTAGATAGTTATCAAGTTGTAAATAAAAAGAAAGTGCGTAAGTTTTCTTCTTTAGCAAGATTATTTTCATTTATAACATTTTTAAAAAAGAAAATAGGTATTAAAGGGGGTATGGGTATTGCTTCGAAAATAAACAAATACAATGTTAGTCATGACAAATCATTATCTTACAAAAAAGATATTGAGTTCCAAAAGCATTTAAAATCATATTTTCTAGAAGACATTAATTTATTGGAAAGCTTAATTAATAAAGACCTTACACATTGGAAATAGTATTTTAATGATCAGCATCGTCATTCCCCTTTACAATAAAGAGCCGTATGTTTTGGAAACCTTACAGTCGGTTGTCAATCAAACCTTTCAATCGTTTGAGGTGATTGTGGTCGACGATGGAAGTACCGACAATTCTGTAGCAGTGGCGAAAAAAATAAACGATCCCCGTATTTGCATTATTGAAAGGGAAAACGAAGGCGTTTCGGTGGCAAGAAATGTAGGGATTGAACATGCAAGGTTTGATTGGGTCGCGTTTTTGGATGCCGACGATTGGTGGGCATCCAATTTCTTAGAAGCCTTTGTTAAGGCTTTAAATGATTTCCCAGAAGAAAAAATCTTTGCAGGAGGGAGAAGTCGGGTATTTCAAAATGAAACCGAACGCTATGCGCATCCGTATTTACCAAAAGATGGAAGCGTGGGAAAAGTGAATTATTTTCAAGTCATTTCAAAATACCTGCCGCCTATCAATTCCTCGAATGTAGTCATGGCAAAATCACTCTTAAAGGAACATCGATTTCGACCTGGCATGAAGCAACATGAGGATCACGATCTATGGATTCGCATTTGTGCCCAACATGAAGTCGTATTTATAAATGAACCACTTTCTTTTTATCGTAAAGATCTCCAAAATTCAGGTTCTGCTTCTGGATTTTCATTCACTGATTTCTTAAACTACTTGAAAGACATCAAAACTGTTTCAGAAATCCTATCTTCCGAAGAAAAGAATTTTTTTAAACGCTATTATAATCGTTTTGTACCTATTCGCTATTTTCAAAGCTATTATCAATATTCCGAAACCCAGCGAAAGGAGTTCTATACTTATTGCAAGGGATTGTTGTCGAAAAAAAGTATATGTATTGTGCGAGGGCTCAATATCTTTTCTTTTGTAAATGTATATTCCATTTTTAAAAAGCTGAAGGGATGACGCATCATAAAGCCAATTTATTTATCGTAGGTGCCATGAAAGCTGGTACCACTTCCCTCATGGATATTTTAGCACGACAGGACGCTATATACGCATCTCCCATTAAAGAGCCTCATTACTTTACAGAAGAATTGCCCGAAATACTTTATGAGCCCTCCCGTTTTTTTTCATTAAAGGGATATTTTGATAAGGAGTTTCCTAAACCTTTACACATTGCCAAGGTACAAAGCGAGGAACAGTACCAAAAATTATTTTCGCTTCGCAAAGATGAAAAGTACTTGTTGGAAGCCAGTACAATGTACCTCCACCATCCAGGAGTAGCACAAAAAATAGCCGCTTATAATCCGGAAGCAAAAATTATTATTCTAAAAAGGGATCCATTGGAGAGGACTTTTTCACATTATCGAATGCTGATTGGCTTGAGTAGGGAAAACAGAAGTTTTGAAGAAGTTATTTCCGAAGAAATTAAAAAATACCATCAAGGAACCTTACCTTGGTATAGCTATATTGGAATGAGCTTTTATAAAAAAGCGATAGCCGAGTATAAAAAATATTTTAAAGAGGTTTTGGTCTTGGATTTTCAGACCTTTGTTTCCCAAAGGGAAAAGGCTTTGAAAATCCTTGAAGAGTTTTTGCAAGTCCCCTTGCAAAATACCGATTTTGATGCTAGTGGTTTGAATAAAACAAGAACCCCAAAGTTTCAAAAACTCTTTTTTTTCCTTAAAAGGCTAGGGGTGAAGGACTATTTTTCTGCCATTTTTAGTTCAAAATTGAAACAGAGGGTTTATGTGTTGCTGAGTTCCGATAAAAAGGAAAAACCTAATTTGAAGTCTGAAACCTATAATACCCTTCAGGAAATTTTTTTAAGGGAATCGTAATATGAGCTTGTTAGATATTTGTTTTATAATTATTTGTTTGTTGGTAGGATTCAACCTAAAACATCTGTTCCACAGTTTTTCAAAACGAGAAAAGCGGGTGTTGGACTTATTGTTTTTGCTTCACATATTCATCACCTTTACATTTGCTTTTTATATCAGTTTTAGGGGCGGGGATGCATTGTTTTATTGGGATTATCCAAAAAACAATTCCTTTCAGGATATTTTGAATTATCTCGATAGAGGTTCAGCTTCAGGGGTCATTTTCCTGATCAATTATATCCCTTCCAAAATTCTCGACCTTTCATTTCTCACGGGTAATTTCTGTTATTCGGTAGTAGGTTTTTTAGCATTTATCTATTTGTTTTTAATTGTAAAGCAATTAATTCCAGAACATTCCAAGGTATACAAGTTCAGGGTATTCGGAGTACGTGTTATTCCATGGATATGGTTTCTACCTAATTTACACTTTTGGTCGTGTGGTATAGGAAAGGATACCATTCTGTTTTTTTGTATTGCCCTTACCGCTTATTCTTTATTGAAAGTAAAAAAAAGATGGTTAGGTCTTTTAATTAGTAGTATTTTAATGTTTACCATAAGACCGCATATATTATTATTTCTTATTGTTTCTTTTGGTCTTGGATTTACCTTGGATACACGCTTAAAAGCTTACCAAAGAGCTTTTATTATTTTGCTTTTTTTGATTGGTCTTGTAGCCATTTTTGATTATGTACTTCAATTTGTACAATTGGATAGTTTTGAGTTTCAAGCAATAGAAGAATATGCCTCTAATAAGTCTGCTAGCCTTAACCAAGATGATGCTTCTTCTGGAGTAGACATATCCAACTATCCATTACCCTTAAAAGTATTTACTTTTTTATATCGCCCATTCTTTTTTGATATTAATGGTACCTTGGCTATTGTAGCCTCGTTAGAGAATTTGTTACTGTTAATTTTTACACTTATAATTCTCAAAAAAGGAATATTTAAAGCATTTAAAAGTGGCAGTTATTTACTAAAAGGGTTTTTAATTTATTTCCTTATTGGAAGTTTAGCCTTTTCTTTAATATTAGGTAATTTGGGAATCATGCTTCGGCAAAAAAATATGTTTTTTCCCATGTTTTTTATTTTTGGGATTTGGGTACTTCATTTAAGCATGCAAAAGAGTAAAGTTTCATGAGAATTCTTCAGGTTATTCCAAATTTAGAAACAGGAGGTGCAGAAAAGCTGTTGGTGGATAGTATTCCGAAGTATTTGGAAAAAGGGATCCAGATGGAGCTTTTATTATTGGACAATAGTCCTTCCCAGTTTTTGGAGTTATTAAAAAACAATAAGCAAGTGGTTGTTCACCAATTGAATAGCAAGAGTCCTTATCGACCTTCACACATCCTAAGATTAATTCCTTTTATAAAAAAGTTTGATGTGTTGCATGTGCATTTATTTCCAGCTTTATACTGGGTGGCTTTTGCAAAGTTGCTTTCGTTATCCAAGAAACCGCTTGTTTATACAGAGCATAACACTTTTAATAAAAGAAGAATACATTGGCTTCTAAAATATACCGACCGATTAGCATACCGCATGTATAAAAAAATCATTACGATTTCCATTCCGGTAGATACAGCCTTAAAACGATTTCTAAAGACAAAAAAAGACAATTATTATTTTATCCCAAATGGAGTAGACTTGTCTGTTATTCAAAACGCACCTACACTTCATAAAGAGCAACTGGCGGTTAGCGAAAATCAAAAAATCGTTTTGCAGGTTTCTAGTTTTACTCCTCAAAAAGACCAAAAAACCCTAATCAAATCATTGGTTTATTTACCCGAAAATGTTCTCTTGTTTTTGGTAGGGGCCGGTCCTACAATGGAAGCGCATAAGCAATTTGTAAAAGATTGTAACTTGGAGAGCCGTGTTTTCTTTCTAGGAATAAGAATGGATGTTCCATCTTTATTGAAATCGGTAGATGTTGTAGTTTTGTCATCCCATTACGAGGGATTATCATTATCCAGTATTGAAGGTCTTGCTTCTGGAAATCCATTTGTGGCATCCAATGTCTCTGGGCTCAAGGAAATTGTCGAGGGAGCAGGAGCATTATTTGACGAAGGCAATGAAAAACAGTTGGCTAAAATTTTGAAGCGATGCATGGAAGATGCGCCCTACAGGGATACACTAATTAGCAAATGCCAGGAACGAGCAAAAGTGTATGACATGGATGTAATGGTACAAAGTCATATTGAATTATATAAAAAACTGAAATAGATTGAAAAAATTATTAATAACCGCTAATGTAGATTGGTTTTTCATTTCACATAGGTTGTGTATTGCGGAAGCAGTTCAAAAAGCAGGATGGGAAGTGATTGTTGCAGCAGAAGATACTGGGAGGTCCAATGAAATTACGCAATTGGGGATTCAATTTGTAAATTTCCCTTTTTCCCGATCCGGTACCAATCCGCTTAAGGAAATTCAAACGGTTAAAAAGTTTTACAACTTATACAAAACCCTACAACCAGATGTTGTACATCACATCACCCTTAAACCTGTAATATACGGTTCTTTGGCGGCAAAAAAATTAAAAATAGGGGGGGTTCTCAATGCCATTAGCGGATTGGGATATGTCTTTACCGATGCGCGAAAAGGACCCGTGCAAAAGATCATGGTAAAACTCATGAAAAAGAGCTTTAAACGACCTAATGTTTCTTTTATTTTTCAGAATCAGGATGATTACCAAGAACTAAAGGCTCTTTCCGTTTTTTCAGATATCAACAAGATTCATTTTATAAAAGGTTCGGGCGTCAATTTAACAGAATTCAAACAGTCCCCACTTCCCAACGGAGAAAGGGTAAAAGTGCTTTTCCCAACCCGAATGCTTTGGGATAAAGGGGTGGCAGAATTACGGGAAGCCACTAACTTATTAAAAAAAGAATTTCATGATAAAATAACTTTCATCTTGGCAGGTTTGGCCGATGAAGAAAATAAGGCGGGAGTTTCTGCCGATTATTTAAGGGATTGGGAAGACGGGGATTATGTGAAGTGGATTGGGTACCAAACCCAAATGGTATCGGTCTATAGCGATAGTGATATGGTAGTCTTGCCTTCTTATAGGGAAGGAATGCCCAAAACCCTTATTGAGGCTTGTGCCATTGGTAGGCCTATTGTTACTACTACAGCTATTGGTTGCAGGGAATGTGTAGATGAAGGGGTAAATGGATTCAAAGTTCCTGTAAAATCAAGTGAAGCATTGGCCAATGCCATACAAAAACTGGTGATGGACAGCGCTCTTCGGCAACAAATGGGAACAGCTTCCAGAAAAAAGGCAGAAGCCGAGTTCGATCAAAAGCAGGTGATTGCCAAACACCTTTCAATTTATAATGCGCTTTTTAATGAAAAAAATTCTAATAACGGGTAGCACGGGATTCGTAGGTTCCAATTTAGTTCCCTATTTGAAGGAATCGGGTTTTGAAGTGGTTGGAATTTCCAGAAAGGGGAATCTCCCTACCTTAACCTATGAATCTTTAAATTCGATGCTTTGGGACGAGGCTTATGCCATGGTTCACTTAGCTGGAAAAGCGCACGATTTAAAAAAAGTAAGTTCTGAAAGCGACTATTTCGAAGTCAATACCGAATTGACAAAAAAACTCTTCGATGCATTTCTGAAAAGTAAAGCATCGGTATTTATTTATATGAGTTCTGTGAAAGCGGTGGCCGATAAGGTTTCGGGTACCCTTACAGAAGAAGTAGTTGCCAATCCGTTGACTGTTTACGGTAAATCCAAATGGGCGGCAGAGGAGTATTTGATGGCACAACGGCTTCCTGAAGGAAAATACGTTTACATCTTAAGGCCGTGTATGATTCATGGCCCCAATAATAAGGGCAATTTAAATCTCTTATACCAATTTGTAAACAAAGGGCTCCCATTTCCTTTGGGGAAATTCCAAAATCAAAGATCGTTTTTATCGGTAGGGAATTTATGCTTTATTACTTTGCAATTGTTCCAACAACAACCCAATTCAGGAATCTATAACCTATCTGACGACGGAAGTATCTCAACCGTTCAATTAGTGCGACTTATGGCAGAAGTTACGGGAAAAAAAGCAAGGATCCTTAACATTCCTAAACCCCTTATTTTTGCAATTGCTAGCGTTGGGGGATGGGCAAGACTTCCCATAAATCGAGAACGAATTGATAAACTTACTGAAAATTATGTCGTAAGTAATTCCAAAATAAAAAAAGTCTTACAAATAGAATTACCTTTATCCCTAACGGAAGGCCTAAAGAGAACTATTAAATCCTTTTCTGCTCCATGATATTTTTAGAATACTTTCTATTGTTTATCGGTTTGTTGGTCTGTGCTTTCTTTTACAAGACAGTTGCGAAAAAATTCAATATTGTAGATAATCCCAATTTTAGAAGCTCCCATACAATTCCCACAATCCGAGGGGGTGGAATTTTGTTTTTTTTAGCCGTCATTGTTTATTTTTTTCGGTTTTCTTATCCGTATCCCTATTTAATTTTGGGCATTTCATTGATAGCGGCAATTAGTTTTTTAGACGATTTATATGCGCTTTCGGTAAGCATTCGGCTCCCATTCCATTTTATTGCAGTAGGCCTATTGTTATATCAGTTAGGATGGTTCGATGTATTTTCAGTTTCTACCTATGTACTATGGGTTTTAGGGGTGGCTTTCATGAATAGTTACAATTTTATGGACGGAATCAATGGGATAACTTTTATGTATAGTTTAGTGGTTTTAGCGTTCTTTTCCTTGATGGCCTATATGGAAAATAGTATGAGTTTTCAACTAACAATGTATGTACTTATTTCCTTGTTGATTTTTGGATTTTTCAACGTAAGGAAGAAGGCTGTTTTTTTTGCAGGGGACATAGGCAGCATGACCTTAGCAATACTCGTGTTGTTCATGGGTTTGTATTTTATCTTAAAATTAAATACTCCTATTTTTTTATGTGCTGTAAGTGTTTATGCGGTAGATAGTGGGCTAACTATTGCCTATCGTCTATGGCTTGGAGAGAAAATTTCCCAACCCCATAGACATCACATATACCAAAAGTTAGTCGACAAAAGCGGATGGAGCCACCTCAAGGTTTCATTTTATTATGGATTCATTCAACTTCTTATTTGCTTAGGAATCCTTTTTTTATACCAAACAGAACTTTGGATACAGTATATGTATACTTTTGGAGTATGTATCATTTTGGTCTTGGGTTATTATAGTATCTTTAAGAAATTAACGGTTTAGTTTTGAATTATGAATCGTAATGGAAATCCCCGCATTCCGCTCTTAAGTCCGAAAATGGGCGGCAATGAAGTTTTTTATATTAAAGAAGCTATCGACACCAATTGGGTTTCCCCTAACGGCGAAAATATCGCAGCTTTTGAATCTGCCTTGGAAACTTACCTAGGGAACAATAGCAAAGTCGCATCCTTAAGTTCTGGAACGGCTGCCTTGCATTTGGCTTTGATTTTGCTAGGGGTGGAAAGAGGCGATGAGGTATTGTGCCAAAGTATGACCTTTAGCGCTTCCGCCAATCCTATTGTATATCAAGGGGCTACCCCAGTATTTGTAGATAGTGAAAACGAAACGTGGAATCTATGTCCTGAAACCTTGGAAAAGGCCATTAAAGACCGTATTTCAAAAGGGAAAAAACCAAAAGCCATTATTGCAGTTCATTTGTATGGAATGCCCTACAAAGTAGATGCCATACAAGCCCTTTCCGAAAAATATGAAATCCCAATTATCGAAGATAGTGCTGAAGCTTTGGGGAGTACCTACAAAGGTCAAAAATGTGGCACCTTTGGCGATCTTTCCGTTTTGTCCTTCAACGGCAATAAAATCATTACTACCTCGGGAGGTGGCGCACTCGTTACAAAATCTGAAGCGCTGAAAAAAAAGGCTATTTTCCTTGCCACCCAAGCCCGGGACGAGGCTCCACATTACCAGCATTCCCATATTGGATATAATTACCGTTTAAGTAATATTTGTGCGGGAATTGGGCGTGGACAAATGGAAGTGCTTGACGAAAGGGTGTCGCAAAGAAGAGAAAATCATGCTTTTTATCAGCAGCTATTTTTTGGGATAGAAGGGGTTCGGGTTTTCTCCGAACCTTCTGAAGATTTTTTCTCCAATCATTGGCTTAGTTGTATTACCATAGAGGAGGCCGTAATTGGATTTTCTTCTGAAAGTCTTCGTTTGGCGTTGGAAAAAGAAAACATTGAGTCTCGACCACTGTGGAAACCGATGCATTTACAGCCTGTTTTTGAAGCAGCTCCGTACTATGGGGAAGGTGTTTCTGAGGCTTTGTTTTCCAAAGGGTTATGTTTGCCCTCTGGCTCGAATCTAACCCAAGAAAATTTGGAAAGGATTAACAATGTGATACGTCAATTCGTATAGATTATAGCTATATTTGCATCAATATTTATGATTAAGATTTGAAAAGGGGAGCAAGTTTACTAAAGCAGCTATATAGTGGCGATAATAAAATAAAATTACTGGATCAACGATACCTTCCAAGGTGGATTGTAATTTTATTGGATACCTGTATCGCTGCAGGTTCTTTCTTTTTGGTTTACCTAATCCTTTCCGGGACTCCCATCCGGTTTCATGAAATTATTTCTGTTGAGGAGCAAGCCCTCATAGTGGTAGGGGTGAATATGGTCTTCTTTTTCCTTTTTAAGACCTATTCGGGCATTATTCGGCATTCCACTTTTACCGATATCACAAAATTAGCCTTTTCCTCACTTTTTACTTTTTTAGTGGTAATTAGCTTTAATTTTATTTTTCAGTTTTCTGAAGGGTATCGCATTTTCTTGAATACTTCTTTAATTATCTACATGCTGCTGTCTTTTTCAGCAATGCTATTATTCAGGATCGCGGTAAAGGAAACCTATCAATATTTAAAAAATATCTCTCTCGGTATTTCCAAAAAGCGAGTGGCTATAGTTGGGGTAGATGATACTTCCATCTCATTAGGCAATGCGATTGTAAAGGAATCCAAACTTCCATTCGCATTGGTGGGTTTTTTAACCAATAATGTGGACCGAAAACGGTATAAAATTTTAGGAAAACCTGTAATTCCCATTAAAACCTCATTTGCCGAAAGTATCGAGAAAATTGATATTGATGGAATTCTCTTAATAAGTGAATCATTTTCCAGAAAGGTTCGAAACCAAATTGTGGACGATTGTATTTCAAAAGGGATTGAAGTGTTTAACGTCCCGAATTTGGAAAAGTTCAATAGAAAGGAGGATATTAAAACCCAGATTACCCCCATACAGATTGAAGATTTATTGGAAAGGGAGGAAATTAAAATTGACGACCAGCTCATTCGTAAAGATTTATCCGCTAAAACAATTTTAGTGACCGGTGGCGCGGGTTCTATAGGGAGTGAAATTGTTAGGCAGCTAGCGAGCTTTTCACCCAAGCTAGTGGTAATATTGGATCAGGCAGAGTCTTCGCTTCATGAACTGGAAATTTACCTTCAGCAAAATTACCCTAATTTAAATTTCATTACCGAGCTTGCCGATATTAGCAATATGTACCGTTTGGAATTGATGTTTCAAAAGTATGATTTTGAAGTAATTTATCATGCTGCGGCCTATAAACACGTGCCGTTAATCGAAAGAAATCCGCACGAAGCTATTTATGTGAATATTCTCGGAACGGTAAACTTATCGATTCTCTCCATTAATTATGAAATTGAAAAGTTTGTCATGGTTTCTACCGACAAGGCTGTAAATCCTACCAACGTAATGGGGGCTTCCAAACGTGCTGCAGAAATGTACGTACAATCCCTTCAAAATGAAAAAGCTGTATATACCCGTTTTATCACGACGCGTTTCGGAAATGTTTTAGGGTCCAGCGGATCGGTCATTCCGCATTTCAGAAAACAAATAGAACAAGGAGGACCGGTTACGGTAACACATAAAGATATTATTCGTTATTTCATGACCATTCCAGAGGCTTGTCAGTTAGTACTTCAGGCGGGAACTATGGGAAAAGGAGGGGAAATCTTTGTGTTCGACATGGGGGAGCCTGTTAAAATTTTAGGCCTTGCCGAGAAAATGATACGTCTTTCCGGTTTGGAGCCCTATGAAGATATTGACATTAAAATTACAGGATTACGTCCTGGAGAGAAGCTATATGAAGAACTCTTGAGCGATACTTCTACCACCTTGCCCACACATCACCCTAAAATCATGATTTCGAAAATGCCTCATGGCGATTTTTCTGAAATTAAGGGGAAAATTAAGACTATTATTAAAACAGCTACCCGTCACGAAGATAATAAGGTGGTCAAGCTTTTAAAGGAATTGGTGCCAGAATTTAAAAGTGAAAATTCAAGTTTTGAGGAACTGGATGAAAAACCTAGTGCTTCTTCAACAAAGTTTGAAAAACTATAAATAGTGAATTCCGTGACTCTTCTTTATAAAACCTATATTTGCATCATTATAAACAGTGTATGAAAAAATTAGTGTTTCCCTTTCTTTTGTTATTATTGGTTACCTCATGTGCCACCAAAAAGCAAATCCTTTATTTTCAGGATGCAGAGGAATTAAACCAATCTGACGATACCCAAATCTTCGAACCTATCATTGAAGCAAATGATATTCTTCATGTTTCCGTGTCTTCTATGAATAACGAAGTAGTATTGCCATTCAAAAGGAATACAGGCGAAAATCTTTCTAATAACCAAAATCAATTATTACAAGGTTATTTGGTAAATGCAGAAGGAAAGATACAATTCCCGGTATTAGGTGAAATTGAAGTAGCTGGGAAAACACGGGAAGAAGTAGTACTTATGTTAAAGAATAAGTTATCCGAATTTATTACCGATGTCGTGGTAGATGTACGCATTATGAACTTTAAGGTCACCGTTTTAGGAGCTGTAAATAGCCCTGGGGTCTATAGAATTCAGGACGAACGGGTTACACTTCCTCAAGCCATTGGGTTGGCTGGTGATTTATCCCAAGATGGGAAAAGAAGTGAGATCATGATCATAAGGCAGGAAGAAGGAAAGCAAAAAGTAACCAAAGTCGATTTAAGGGCGACCGATTTTTTCAACAGCCCTTATTATTTTTTAAAGCAAAACGATGTGGTGTATGTCGAGCCTTCCCTAAGGGGCGTAAAAAAGTCTGGATTTATTCCAGATATTCCAGCGTTGCTATCATTATTTTCCGTGGTGCTAAGTACGGTAATCATTTTAACTAGATAAAATGCAAGAAAACCATTCTAATTTAGAAAAAGATACCAACCTAAGGGAGGTGGTCGATAGGTATGTACGTTATTGGTATTTGTTTGTGTTGGGAGCGCTACTTGCCCTGGCAATTGCATTTGTATATCTACGCTATTCTACGGCTACCTATCTCACAAGAACAACAATTTTAATTAAAGATGAAAAAACGGGAAGTGGTGCCGAAGAATTGGCTGCTTTCTCTGGTTTGGGAGGTTTTCTATCTAAATTTCAAAAAAACAAAATTGAAAATGAAATCGCTATTTTTAAGTCCAAGAAAATTATAGGTAATGCCGTTGAGGAACTAAAACTGAATGTAACCTATGAATCGATAGGAACTATTAAAACCAGTGAGCTTTATAAATACAAGCCTTTTGAAGTAAATTACCTTTCGTTTACCGATAGTGTTAACAAAATACCTTCGCTTCATTTCAAAATAATCGATCAAACTACTTTTTCCATAAGTTTAATTGAAAGCGGTACTGCAGCCGTTTACAATTTTGGCGAAAAAGTTTCTTTACCCTTCGGAGATATCACCGTGGTCCCCAATCTGGAGGATGATGGAAAGTTCTCTTCTTTCAGTTCAAAAGACATTAAAGTCATTTACAAGGATCTCGAGAAAGTAACTTCGGCCTATCAAAAGCGACTGAATGTAGTCAATGAAAATTCCAGCAGTAATGTGGTGGTATTAAGTATGCAATCGCCTGTAAGGAGTAAAGCGGAAGACTTTTTAGATGAACTGGTAAATCAATACAACAAAGACGCCATTAGTGACAGAAATCAGATTGCACAAAAAACATCTGATTTTATTGATTCCCGATTAAATATTATTACCAAGGAATTGGATTCGGTCGAATCCAATAAAGAACAATTTAAGAGTAGCAACCGACTTACCGATATTGAAGCACAAGCACAAATGGTTTTGGAGAATGCCAGTGATTTTCAGCGGAGACAATTCAATGTGAATACGCAATTAGAGCTTGCCAATACCATGATCGATTACATGGAAACTTCTTCCGAAAACGATCTGCTGCCTGCCAATCTCGGTTTTGAAGAAGGAGGGGTTTCCCAATCGGTTGTCAATTACAACAACCTTATTTTACAACGGAATAGACTCTTGAAGACATCTACTTCCAAAAACCCGGTGGTTGTGAATCTTAACAATCAAATAGCTGATATCCGAAAAAATATCTTGGGAAGTCTTAAAAATACGACCAATGCTTTAAAGCTATCGCTAAGGGATTTAAATTATCAGGAGTCCTCCCTAAATTCAAAACTTTCGAAAGTCCCTACCCAAGAAAAAATTTATCGGGGTATTGAAAGGCAACAAACCATTAAGGAACAATTATACTTGTTCCTTTTGCAACAAAGGGAAGAAGCTTCTATATCTTTGGCGGTTACTGCACCGAAGGCCAAAGTTATCGATAATGCCTATAGTACCGATACGGCGGTAGCTCCCCAAAAATCAATTATCTATGGAGGGGCTGCTTTAGCTGGACTTTTAGTGCCCTTTTTGATTTTGTATTTGGGTCAGCTTCTTAATAACAAAATTCTAAACAGAAAGGATATTGAAAACCGTATTCCAAGTATGAGTTTGGTGGGAGAAGTACCAAAACTTAAAAAAGATGAAGATCAATTGATCAAGATTAACGACAGAAGTGTACTCGCAGAATCTTTCCGAATTCTTCGAACCAACCTTCAGTATTTGTTTATCAACAAGCTTAATGACTCGCATAAGGCTAATACAGTATTTGTTACCTCTACCGTAAAAGGAGAAGGAAAAACTTTTGTGGCCTTTAATCTTGCGCTCACGATAGCGCTTACAGGAAAGAAGGTAGTTTTGGTAGGGGCAGATATTCGAAACCCGCAACTCCATCGATATTTACCAAAAGAGAGTCAAGACCTTAAAGGACTTACGGAATACATTATAGACCCTGAATTGAGTATTGCTAATATTTCTGCTCAAAGTAATGAAAATAAAAATTTATCGATCATTCTTTCGGGTGCCATACCTCCCAATCCTGCAGAACTTCTCATGGAAGACCGTACCAAACAGTTTTTTGAAAAAATAAGGGAGGAATACGACTATGTGGTCGTCGATACGGCACCCTCCATGTTAGTGACCGATACAATTCTAATTAACAAACTAGCCGATGTGACGCTTTATGTATTCCGTGCTGGTTATACTGAAAAACGATTGTTGGAATTCACCAAAGATGCTATTGAAGATGGACGTTTGGCAAATGTGGCGGGAGTAATCAACAATGTTTCCATGGCTAATTTCGGTTACGGTAATAAATACGGATATTCCTACCAAAAAGAAAAACCTTCAGTTTGGAAAAGTTGGTTTAAACGATGAAAACATTAACCTTCCTCTTTTTGATCTTACTGTCCCTGTTTCAAACTTCTTTTGGATGGTCACAGCGCATACAGTGGGATGGGGGAGTAGAAGCGCTAGGAATAGTCTCTTCCGAAGGGAATACACCCTATTGGTTTTCCACCAATTCTGAAACCACTTTAGGAAACTTTTCCAATGCCTCTTTCCTTGGGGAAGTAGGGGCTTCTTATGCCCTTTCTGAAAACGCCTCAATAAACGGTCGTCTTTCGTTTTTTTATCGGGATGATGTGGCGAATGAATTTCAACGAAAAGAAAGTTATCTTCGATTTACCAATACTTGGCTGAAGGCTTCCGCAGGTGCCTTTTCTACGATAGATCCTTCTGAAACGCTTTCCGTAAGTAATAAGAACTTTCTTTTTTCAGGAAACGCCAGGCCCATGCCCGGAGTTTTACTGGAAGCAAACAATCCTTTGAAAATCTCCAATACCTTTGCTTTGGATTGGGGGATAGGACATTATTTCATGAATGATGAGAATCGTTTTGTAAGCGATGTCTGGGTACATTACAAACGGTTGGCGGTTCTCGTTCAACTATCCAATAATCACCGGTTAAAAGCCCAGCTACAGCATTATGCGCAATGGGGAGGGACTTCTCCTGTATATGGAAACTTAAATGACGATTTTACGGCATTTATCGATGTGTTTACGGCTCGGGAGGCTTCCGAAATCAATGTAGAAGGGGAAATTACCAATGCCGTGGGAAATCATTTGGGTTCCTACTTAGTGGATTATTACTGGACGGCTTCCTTCGGAACCTTAAATATATACCATGAACACCCTTTTGAGGATGGCTCTGGTACCCGCTTGGCCAATTTTCCTGATGGTATTTGGGGCGTCGGATTTGAACCCGAATCCACAAATATCTTCTCCAAAATACTTTATGAGTTTATCGATACTTCCGATCAAAGTGGGAATACTTCGGGAGCTGGCTTTGACGGGTATTTTGGAAATAATATTTATAGAACGGGATGGACCTATGAAGGGAATGTTATTGGATTTCCTCTTATGGTTACTAATCCGAATCTTATTGTTACAGATATAAATTCCCCCATTATAGGAAACCGGGTGCAAGCACACCACTTTGGGGTAGAGGGAACCGTAAAAAAATGGCAATGGCAAGTAAAAAGTACTTACACCAAAAACCTGGGAACTTATCGAAACCCATTTCCCACACCTCTAAAAGCTTGGTACAATTACCTTACCATAGTGTATCCTACCCAAAATTTTGGAAGTTTCCGTTTCTTGGGCGGACTTGACATCAATAACCTTTCAAAAGATGTCTTTGGATTAGGACTGGGTTATCATTATTCCTTTTAAGGAATACGAAGAATAAACCCTTGTTTATGGACATTCTCAATGGTGATGGATGGATCTTTTTCTAGGTATTTTCGAAGCCTGGATATAAAAACATTCAAGCTCTTTTTGTTGAAATAATCATTCTTCCCCCAGAGCAAGTTTAAAATTTCCTTGTGGCTACATAAATTGTTTTTATGGGCCCATAAAAACTGAAGGAGTTCACTTTCCCTTTTCGTAAGGGAAATAATCTCTTTTCCAAGCTGTAATTGTTGGTTTTTTACATGAAAAGTGAATTTTCCCAAGCGGTGTATTTGTTCTTCTGTTTTACCCATGGGTTGGGTCTCCATACGCTGTAGGAGGTTTTTAATTCGTACCACCAATTCTTCTTCGTCTATGGGCTTTTTTAAATAATCGATGGCTCCAATAGAAAATCCTTTAAGTACATCTACCTTTAACGAGCGCGCAGTTAAGAAAATAAATGGAATGTCTGGAAACTGACTGCGAATGGTCCTGGCCAATTCAAAACCATCCTGATCGGGAAGCATCACATCCAAAATGGCTAATTGAAATAGGTGTGCCTCCAAGGCCTTTAACCCATCTTTTGCTGTGGTAACAGCGGTAATGGTAAAACCGTTCATGGAAAGGTATTCTTTTAAAAGATAACTGAGGGAAGGGTCGTCTTCCACCAAAAGTAAATGAGGTGCCGGTTTATCCATAAAGAGGTATTTTTAATGTGATGAGGGTTCCTTTTTTGGGTTCACTGTGAATCGCAATAGTTCCTTTGTGCCTTTTTACAATTTCCTTGACATAACTTAAGCCTAAACCATAGCCCTTCACCTTATGAGTGTCTCCATTGGTGACCCGGTAATATTTCTGAAAAACCCTTTCTTTTTCCTTGACAGTCATTCCAATACCGTTGTCTTGAATAGCAATGACCATGTAGTTTGCTTTCGTATATGCTGTTAGCTCTATTTTGGGATCTTCAGAATATTTTTTTGCATTATCCAAAAGATTATTGATGGCATTCTCTAAGTGGTCGGGTTCGGCTTGGACCCAAAAAGGCGTAGCTGCTATCTCATAGGAAAAATCGATTTCTTCTATTGAAGTAAGCATGTCGAAATCCTTGCAAAGTTTTTTAAGAAGGGGGTTAAAATCAACTTTTTGAAGTTTTAAAAGTTTTTTGTTAGACTCTAACCTACTTAATTCCAGTACCTTTTCAATATGCTTTTTCATGCGTTCTGTTTGCTGCTGAATAAGCTCTATTACAGGTTTTTGAGATTCTGAAGCTTTTTCATCCAATATTTTACTGGCCAAACCAATGGAGAAAACAGGAGTTTTTAGTTCATGGGTAAGATTATTGATGAAATCATTAGTGGTGGTAATAATATTCCGTTGCCAATAAAAGGAACGCAATACCCAGACGACCACAAAAATAATAGCGGCCATAAACAACAAACTAGGAATAGTAAGGCCATTCAACTGAAAGAGAAAATAGTTGTTCAAATCCTTAAACTGTAATTCAAGGATAATAGGCTGTTCTAAAAGGTTGGGCAAATAACCGTTTAACTCTACCGGATAGGTAATCAATTTTTCAGTGGGTGCATATACGGTTGGGGAAGTAAGGTAGTGGATGCTATCTTTTGCATAAAGTTTATAGGAAAAATCCTTGTCGATACCTTGAGTGGTAAGCCGGTGGGTGATAAAATCATTTAGAAAGTGGCGCGAGGCATCCTGAACACTGTCCAAGCTTAAAGCAAAGTAAGAATCGTCCAAGGTGATCGCCCTTCCTATCAAAAAAGTAAGTTGGTTTTCGGTGGTAAGGTCTTCTTGTATTTCCTGGGCAGCTATTCCTATTTTTTTTTGAAACTGAACCTTTGCCAGATTCAATCCAATATTTAAATATTGGTACTGTACGGCAAAGAGCCCTACGACCGAAACAATCAAGACGACGATATAGATTTTTCTACGATTCAAAACCGAGTACCATATTACTAAAAAAATAGCTTTTGAAGCGAATATTGTCCTTTTATTAATTTCATTAACCTTTCATTAATTTTCTTAATCTCTTCTTGTAAATCTTGTATTTGGGTTCCGCTTATTTTAGCATAACTAAAAAACCAACCATGTATTCATTTAAAAAAATCATTTTTTGCCTATTCACTTTTGCCATAATTGCAAACGCTAGCTCACAGGGATGTGTAGCGATAAGACACTTTTCCTGTAGTGTAGGGAATAATCTAGAAAATAACCTGCTACCACAAGTAAGCTTTCAAGTAGGCGTCAATTATCGTTATTTTAAATCTTTTCGCCACTTTCGAGGTACCGAAGAGGAGCCCGATCGAGTCGCTAACGAAACCGAGGTTGTGAATCATTCCCATTCTTGGGACTTTTCTATCAATTACGGGATTACCGACCGAATGTATTTGGGTGTTACCATTCCTACAGTCATCAACACTCGTTCTTCCCTCTACGAACACGGAAGGGAGGAACGAAACATTACTTATTCTCGAGGTTTAGCCGATATACGGGTAGGGGTAGGCTATTGGCTTTTCGATCCTGCTACTCACACCAATGGGAACCTAGCTATAGGACTAGGGCTTAAACTTCCTACAGGGAATTACAATGCCTCCGATATTTTTTACAACGTAGGTCCCGAAGGGGGACCGCAAACCCGTCCTGTGGATCAATCCATCCAACCAGGGGACGGAGGCTTCGGATTTACGGTCGATTTCCAATGGTACCAAAAAGTAGCAGAAGGCCTTTTTACGTATGCAGGCGGTTTTTACCTCTTTAACCCGAGAAACATTAATGAAACGCGAACTTTTCGGGAAACATTGAGCCCAATTCTACAGAATGAAGCCATCATGTCGGTGCCAGACCAGTTTTCAATTCGCGGAGGATTTAGTTATGCTTTTTCCAATGTTTTTTCAAGTTCGCTGGGAGCGAGATATGAAGGGGTTCCGGTAGAAGACATCATTGGGGAGTCGGGAGGCTTCAGAAGACCTGGAAACGTTCTTTCCGTAGATCCTGGGATCTCCTTCATGAAGAATAATTTTTCAATAAACCTTAATGTTCCTATTGCAGTACGAAGGGAACGTCCACAAAGTTTAACCGATATGGAAACCTCTGAAATTATTGGGGAGTTCCGAAATGGAGATGCAGCTTTTGCAGATTACCTCATTAACCTAGGTATTACCTATCGTATTCCAAGTAAAAATAAGAACGCTGCCAATAGTGCTTCAACGATTGACATCGAGTAGCGATGTTTTTTTGTGTGATCGTTTGACCACACAGTTTATTTGATGTTTGTTGGAACGCCAGGATTTTTCCTGGCGTTCGCTTTTTAATACTGAAAATTAATTAACATTTTCAACTTTAAATAAAATAGGTAAAGCATATATTACTCCCACGGGCTTTCCTCTTTGTTTACCGGGAATCATTTTCGGTAAGGACCGTACCACTTCAACGGCTTCTTCTTCTAGCCTAGGATGTGGGGCACGGGCTCTTACATTTACCACCTCTCCATATTTGTCAATTTTAAATTGGACATAAATTTTCTGGATGCCTTCCAACCCCAAATCCCCAGCTAGTTCGTTATTGAATTTCTGTTGTACGAAAGCGGAGACATTGCTTGAAAGACAGTCTTTTCTTTCTTGGTTGCTGTGCAAACTTTCACAGCCGGGATAAATAGGGACATCTTCAATAACGGCGAAAGGAACATCGGCAATCACTTCTTCTTCAACCTCTACATCTTCTATTTCTTCAATATCCACAATTACTTGGTCTTGGTTTAATTCGGTCGACTCAATCACTGTTTCTTCCACTTCAATATTATCCTCTACAATTTCAATCACCTGCATAGCCATAGCTGGTGGGGGTGGAGGAGGAGGGGGTAACTCAAGTTGTTGGGTAATGGGGATGTCTTCTTCCAGGTTATCGGTAACCAATACCGTATCGGCAGAACCTTCGGTACCATCCGAGGATTCCATTTCTATCAAACTCCAGGATAGCGAGAGCATGACCACTAGACCGGTCATAAAGAACACCGGACTCCAGCGGTTGAGATCTATGGCGGGATTTTTTTTGACTTCCATGACGATTGTTTTTTAGTGAATACGCTTTATTTCTTTGTTGAAAGTAGCATACTTATCACAATCTAACTATGACAATTATCATAGAGTCAATGGGTTACTTAAAGAACGTAAATGGGGTATGTACCTATGGATACTTCGGGTATACCGTATGGTAAAAGCATAGTTATGCCGTGGTTATACCGTGCTTGTATCATGGTTATACCATGGTTATACTATGTTTGAAATGGTAAAGGATAATAACTGGAATGAATGAAAGCAGTGTGCAAGTATAACGTATTTTGTAAAAAGATAGTGCCCTCTACTTCCCGATACAATATTTAACTACTCCCATATTTAGTGGTGTTATAATGTTCGGGCAACAAATAGGATACAAAAAACACATAAAAAGAGTAACTAAAGAGTAATCATTAATAAATTCGTTTACGAATATAGCATAAAAAAACCGCTCGAATTGAGCGGTTTTCAAATAAAAGCACCAAGCTATTAATTGGCTGTCCCAGAGCCTAAATAAGTACTGTTTGATACTTGGCTACCATCAGCAGTAATAAATGCCATAAATAGCTCTACAGTATCTCCTGCATAGGTTGTTGGTATAGCAACAATTTGAGTTCCTACTGTTCTGTCTGCTCCATCAGTTAAAGCAATAGATTCTTTCTTTGATGGATTATAAACCAATAACATTGCTTTATCGGTAGCATTGGCGTTACCTTCAGCAGAGTTATCATCCCAGTTAAAAGTTACTTCTCCAGCTGTTGCAAGATCTGTAGAAGGGTTCAGAGCAGCTGATAAACCACCTCTACTTACTAATGCATTTGCATAATCCACATTAAAGTTAGGTTCTACACCTGTAATGGCATTATTTAACACATAAGACATCGCAGCATTAAACGCTGTTTTCTTCACTGCTAAAAACTTATACCCTTTTTGGATAAACGGTTTAACAGCTTGAATAAATTCTAAAGTCACTGTAAACTTATTTCTTTGGTTTACCTGACCTACAGTTCTTGGATTGGCTACACTTGAAGGTTTAATTCTGATGTAGTCAATACCTTTCCAGCTTCCACCGATAACGTTTCCAACCTTACCAGAAAGCCCTCCTAAAATTCCTTGAGCAATTTTACCCATAACATAAATAATTTAAATGAAACTTACTTTTCTTCGGACTTGGTACGGACTTGACACGAAGTTGTACCTTCCGTTGAAATATATGGCAACTTTTATGCTATTCGTTAGATATGGATTTTGTTGCTTTAGATTGCTTCCTTTTGCATCAGAAATAAAAAAATGAATATTTTTTTTACAAAGAAAAAGAGAAAAAAGAATGCCGTTTCTTTGATGGCGTTGACATACTGTCAAGTTTTTTGGAAAAAATATTGCTGATGGAAAGGGTTTTGAAATTTGTGCCTGACCACAGGTGCAATATTTTTTTCAAAACCCGTAGGGCTTGAACTTTATAGTATGATGAGCGTGGGATGAAGGAAGCCAGCTAACTTTGCAAACTTTTTTCTTCTTGTTTGTTCATATAAGGATGTTTAAGGCGCTCAAACATTAGTTGTCTAAAAGGTAAGGTTTCTTCAGTTGGATATGCATTAAGGTAATTATACATTGCAATAGCCATATTCTTTGCAAAACGATTGAATTTTCTAATCGGAATAAAATAAACACCTTTTAGATGCTCAAACTTATATATGAAGCCTTGAAGTGATAAATGACCTTTATTATACTTATATGCTATTAAAACTTTATCTGAATTTAAATCTGATTTTTCAAGGTATTTGAAATTATCTGCTAGTAAATTCCAATCGAAATTTTCTCTAAATCTCCACGGTCTGCCTTTTCCTTTACGCTTTTGATAAATAATTTTTTCTTCAAAATCAACCGAATCAGTAAAAGTATTAATGATTAGTTTATGCTTTTTTAACTTTCCAAGATTAGTTTTAGATGATAAAATTAGGTTGACAATGCTTTGATTGTAGAATACTTCAAAACGTTTTAAAAATAAGAAAAAACGAAAAGCAGACATTGCAAATATAAACTCACGTCGTTTTGCACCTGGTTCATTTATGTTTTCATTGGTAAAATGAATATTGAACTCTTTTCTTTTATTATCAAACCCCAATGTTAAGTGTTCTCTATTATTTAAAGATGGAACATTAAGGATGAAACCTTTCTCATCGGTATAATTAAAACGTAGAAATAGCTTTTTTAAATTATCAATCATATTTCAAAATTACTCATTTTAGGCAGGTAATCGCGTAGCGTATGGCGATAGCCATAATAGCGAGCCGCCAGCGAGTTGAGCAAGGGTGGTGTGGGAAAATAGCCCGATAGGGCTACCACGCCTACGTTGAAAACGCAAGGGTGGCGCAAGTTTTTGATGCCGTTGGAATCAGCTTGGGTGTAGCGTGGGAAAGCAAGTGTAACAATTGAATGAAGCTATTGAAGGATGGCTACCGTTTTTAAAATTTAGCAATTGTGAGTACTTATCGTGATTAAGTTAATAGGGATTTAAGTAGATTAAGAAAATTGAGGGTTTTGATTTTACCTAATGAGCAATTGCCAATAAAAAAATGGGTTGAGTAGTGGCTGAAATAGCTGACTGAATGCGTTACTCTTGCTGTGCGTTTGCAATATAGAATAATCCGCTTTTGGATTTAAAAGACTATTTAATCAGTTATTAAAGCGGTTTTGAAGTATTTGAAAACTTCAATTTACTTGAAGCGGTTATTGTATATGCAAAATGGCTGCCATCAAAAACTGTGACACCCTGATTAGCCCGCAGCGAACAGCAGGCGAGCCAAATTATGAAGCAGCGGTTGTACCCCAATTTATATTTTGTGTGCCACGAGCACACACCTTATTGGGGTTTGGGGTGCAAGAGTAGCTGCGGGTGAGGAAGTTGTGTAGTGTGTGAAGTAAAGCAAATACATAGTACTAACGAGGATGTGTCACCGCAGTAGTGCTATGTATGGTAAGCACCAATGCAACGCATTTGTGATTATGCTTTATGAAACAAAATGGAACAACTGACGAACACCTTATTACCTGCCCTACAACTTGATAAATTAATGTATAAATTACCAAAATCCATTTGCTTTCATCATAGCAATATGTTCTTTGAGATTCTTATCGTCTTTGAAATAAGGATGTTTTTCTAATTTCTTATACTCCTCAATAACTGTTTTAGAAAACCCTTCTTTTTCTGTTAAGGACAAAATACGCTGCATTTCCTCTGCTCTAAATTTTGCTTTATCCACAAATGCCTCTCCATTTTCTGGATTCTCATAGTGTTCTTGAATTTTAAAGTGAGTATCAATTGTGCCTGACTTACCGATTAACCAGTTAGAAGCATTGCTTTGTGTTATTGCATTTGTTGTAAAGGAAAAGTCTTTATCGTGTATCAATCTATTAATTTTAGTATCACCATCCGCATAAGTATTTGGATGGATTTCTAAAAAATGATATGGGTCTAACGGTAAAGTTATTACTGAATTAACATCAAATAAACCTGCAAACTTATTTGTTTTCATATGCCTAATTGAAACAGGATTATCACAAGTTATCAAAGGACCCGATTTATCTTCAATTTCTATTACATTTATTACACAACCATACTTAAAGTGAACAAAATTCATCCATTGCTCAAGATGTTTGACGTGAAAAATCGTTTTATTCTCTAAATTAAACTCCTTCTTAACATTTTCTAACTCATCCTTATGAAATGTTATTTTCTTTCCTAAATAGTCCAATGTTATGATTCCTTCTTTATTTGCATAAGGCACAGTATTGTCTAAAATTTCATTAGTTATCTTATTATGTTGATTTAGATAATGTGGTGTCCTAAAATATAATGATAAACAAACGTATAATATCTGCCATTTTTGGTTTTTATCTACCGCTTTTATTGATTTATCTATGAGTATTTTATAAATATTTGGATATTCTGAATCTACATTATCAGCATAATATTTTTCCAAAGCAAATTTCTTTGCTGGATCATTAGTTTCTATAGTATATATATGCTTTTCTAAACAAATATCTTTAGTACTGATATTTTCAATTAAATTTTCGGCTTCTATATTATAAGCATCAACCAAAAAGGTTTTCTTATCTTTTTGGGTTGCAAAATTTTTGAGATATGACCGAGGAATATAATGCTGCCTTACAGGTTTTGACATAATTAAGGTGTTTTATGAAATAGCTGTTTTACCTATCTTTTCCAAAAGAGATTCAATATTTCTTATTACTTCTTTGAAAAAACTGGGGTTATCAAAAACTATTTCAAATTTATAATCTGATGATGCGTAATTTTTTAGCATAAATCGTCCTTTACTAAAATTTTTGATTGAATTAAACTTTTTGTCACTATTGTTAACTGTATCATTATTCTTGATTAAACCTTTATGATGAACTATTAAATTCCTCACTTGTCTAAAATCATCCATAAACTTCCATTCTGGATTCAGTAAAGAAAAATCAACTTTAGCAGATTGTTTTAAAAATTTTTTAATCTTGTCAATATCATTGTTGCCTTTTAAGTCATCTACTTTGTAATCGGTTTTTTTATAATGAGCAAACCTGTCACAGCCTCTTTTTAATACATCTTCTAAAAAAGAATACAACTGTATAATTTGAGCATTTCTATAGTTTTTGATATAAACATCGTTAAACATAAAAATGTCGTCTATGAATGAGTCTTGAACGTGATTAAGGTACTCTTCTGAATATTCTGATTTATCCTCTTTTGACTTATGAAACTTTTCATATTCAGATTCTATACTTTTTAATTCTCTTTCAAAATGAGTTTCCATATGATTCATATAGTCCTCTATTAAATGAAACTCAAATTGGATGAACCCTAATCCCATAATTGACATAAGTGATTCATCTTTTCTTGTTCTTGACATATTCAAATATTTATAAAAACCATAACGTATCTTTTGCATCCTCTGGAACACCGTTATTAAAACGTGGTGCTATTTGGGCTACCATTTCAGGATATTTTATGGTAATTGGCACATTTTGTTGGCGTAATGATTTCCAATACAATCTGCTAAACTGATAGACTTGGGTTAACAATTCTTCAATTACCTCAACATCCTCAAAAGCATCATCATCCGAACTGCTTATTTTTATTTTAATTGGGAATGGAAACCCATCTGTATCTGAATAAAAACGGTCGCTTGGATAGCGTGCATTATTAAAGAGCAAAAATTTATTTACTCCTATACGAATGTATGTACCGCTTACAGGCATCAATTTATCTCCCCAATTTACATCGTAAGCAATCATATCTTCTGCTTCAGTTTTATTGATATTCAAAATATATAAAGGCACTCCTAATTTTAGTTTATTCATCCCATCAATAATTGGCTGTAGTTCTTCGTAACTCATTTCTTTATAAAAATGAATAACTACTTTATCTGCTTGAGCTACTGATGTAAAATCTCTAATTGCCTTTAATATGCTGCCTGCTAATAGTTCTGTTTCGTTTTGGTTGAAATATTCAAAATTTCTAAACAATCCATTATTTTGAAAACTAAATGCACTTGCTATATACCTTCTGTTTTCGCCTTGATTGGTAAATGCTCCTACACCAATTACCAATTCTTTTTTATCGGTTACTGCCAGCTTCCAAGGTGCGCCACCTAATTTGGCGTGAATAGCTAATGCCATATTTTGTAATGAAAACTGAAAATTGTATTGGTCTTGGATGTTTATAATCATCTTTTCGTAATCGACCACTTGGGTTACAATGCCTTCATTTAAAAACAGTTCTTTAATCCGGATGTAAATTTCCCTATCGTCAGGATCTGGTGTAAACTTATCGAAAGGACTTATATAAAATGCTGCATAC